>Ga0181530_10000117_pt1 | contig 95844 bp, 81 predicted proteins | sample PEATcosm2014_Bin_42_FD_119769 | JGI IMG/M metagenome (GOLD analysis project Ga0181530, IMG submission 119769) | Peatland microbial communities from MTU Mesocosm Facility, Houghton, MI, USA - PEATcosm2014_Bin10_60_metaG | ecosystem: Environmental > Terrestrial > Soil > Wetlands > Peat | place...
GACGCGGGTACCGGAAGGTCAGGTGAAGGTGGGCGAGCCGAAGTCTCTCGGCGAAGTCGAAGCTCCAGCGAAATGAGGCGCTAGGCTTTGTCGGGTCTAGGCGGGCACATCGCCGTAGTCTTGCTTACGGTCAGGCACCGCCCGGCAGGAGCCCCACCAGCGCCAGCCCAGCCCGCCCCGACATCCCTCAGCCGTCTATTACGTGCCGCCGCCTCACTTTCCAACAGGACTCTCCCGAATGAATGCACTGTCGAGGATCGCCTGTTGCATGACATCGATTTCCCGTGGATCGCCTCCAGCCGCCATGGCAAAGACGGTGTCCACGAGGTCCTGCCTGGCGGCATATAGCTGCTCGTCGATCATCATATCGTAAGCGACCTTCGCGTTCAGGTTGAAGAAGTTTCCGATACGCAGGCCGGGATGTTCCTTGAACGACAGCTCGATCAGCCCGGCCTTCGTGTACAGGTCGCGGGTTCTAAACTCGGGGAGGCGGGACTCCCGCACGACGTACTTCTGCATCATCACCACCGGAAGCCGCGGGATCTGATTCTTGGGCTTGTCGATGTCCCGCAGATCTGCCGCCGATGTGCTCGATTTCGACGAATAGATTTCAGGACTGTAAACAGGCATTGTGGACGCAATGTTCGCGGCGATGGCAGGTGAAACCGGTCGGTCGGCAGTCCCCAGGTTCGGGGTCGGTTCGGGTGCCGTGGGCCTGGGAGCAAAGACGATGCTTGCGGCATCGGTGACCTGCGTCACAGGCGTGGGGGTGGGCGTCACCCCCTGCGCCACAACCGACGCGGCGGCTGCCATGAAAGCGACGAGGAGATGGAGGGGGCGGTCCATCACGATTCAGTTATCCGACCGCTATCGGCGTGGCATAGTTCCCAGCGGCCATGCCGTTGAGAGTAACCCACGATTTGACCACAGAGAAGAAGATCGCATTCAAGGAAGGAACCTCGGGTCGAACGAAAGCTGTCCATCATGCGCCGTCGGTAACCCGCTAACCCAGGTCGCCCTTGTTCGCCATCCTGCCCGCTGATCACCAGCGTCCAGGTGTGCGTGGTCAGGTCGGCATGGTTATGCCTCGCCTGTCATGACCGCCGCCATGCCATCCATGACCAAGCCATGCCCATCGCCATCATCGATCATGATGCCCGTGATGACATCACATTCATGATCAGCAATGGCCACAATGTTGTCATAAGATGTTGCTCTCTAACATCCTAATATAGAGTTTGATGACAGCTCATGACCCCATAGCGATGGTCATGTGGTGATCATGACCATGATCGATTATCTGTCTCATGCGATGACACGAAGCGATGACTTCATGATACGCCACCATGCCATCCTGCTATCGAATGCCCTGATATGTCATGCCTGTCGTAGCCCAGGTCGGATGGATGATCAGGTCCAGGTGGGGCCACTATGATCGGCGAAAGATTCTTGCGCTGCACCACCATCATTCCATCCAGCACATCCAGCCGGTGAAGGCCAGGTTTCGACACCATGTATGCGCAGGTTCAACCTTAGACTCCTAACCTCCACTGACTGAAAGGTGTAGCGAGGCCAGGTTAAGATGTCCTGTTTTTCCCCGGGCCACCGCTGAAGAAACGAGCGCCATGGTTAGAATTTCAGCTCAACCAGCCCATCGTCCATGAAGCGGCGGGTGAAGGCCGCTCCCATTTTGTCCAGCCACCACTTCCTGTCTCGGTTGGTCGTGCTGAGGCACGGTATCTGGCGCTCGTAGATGAGGTCGAAGAAGGTGAACAGCAGCTCCGTCGTAAGCGAGTTCAGGGCCACCTTGTCCACGTCGTCGAGGAACACGAGGGGGATGGTGCACGCCGGACCCGTGAATATCTTCTCCCACATGTCCCCGTGCCAGTCCCACTGGGCGTCGATGAGATCGCGGGCTCCGTAGTAGTGGAACCAGCCGGGTATGTTCTCCAGCACCCGCCAGCAGGCCCTCGTCTTTCCTGCGCTGGTGTCCCCCACGCAGCAGTAGCCGGGGAAGGTGCCGTCCCACTTCATGAGCGTGTGGTAGGCAGGCCTGACCAGGGCAAGGTCAATGGGCTTCTGAAACTCAACGGGACATTTTATCAACCATTGGTCGTGGTGCACCTTCCGGTCGTGTTCCTCCCAATCATAGGGCAGTGGTCTGTTCATGCGAATGCGGGCTCCTTCTTGTCGTCGTCCTGTTTCCAGGTTTCGGGGTCATCGTTGAACCTCTCCTCTGTGAACCAGCGGGCGGGGTTGGGAATGTATCTGAGGTTCATGCCCTCCGTCATCTTGTAATGAAGCTGTGTGCGTTCGAGCAGGTGTTCCCAGGTGACGCCGGGCTTTGCCAATGCCTTGTCGATGGCAGCCAGGGCATCCGGCTTGCCCACCTTCTTCCGAAAGGCTGCGTAGATGATGTGAGCCTTACCGGCTCGTTCAGCCCTGGGGATGTACCCCGGTGGAGGTGTCACTCGCCTTGCCAGTTCCAATTCCCTTTCCAGTGACTGCATCGGGCCATCGCTCTCAGTCGCCGCAGGCGACAGTCCCTGTTCCATCGGTCCCTGATCCCTGATCCAAGCACGAGGATTCGAGAGTCTTCGTCGAGCCCTCAACGAATGCAGGGAGCTTAGATCCGGAAGGACGGTCTATCTTCTGGTGCTTCAGCCAGTTAGGAATATCCAGGTATGTGTTGCCATCATCTCCCTGGTATCGTCTCACCATCTTCTCGGTGATAAGCTCCTCCAGCCACTTCCCAACCTGTTCGAGACTCACATCGTCATAGCTCAGGAGGCTTCCCCGAATTTTCGGGAGGGTTCCACGAAGCCTCCCTGAATCATCAGCGAGATTCCAAAGGCCGATGAACAGGAGACGGGCGTCCCTTGAAAGACGGCCCACGCTCTCGCTCTCCCAAAACTCGGGCTTAACCGTGCGGATCCTCACGACAGCGGAGTTACACGCCCCGACTTCACGAAGTCCGTCACCTCGCCAACGTCGAAGAGCGTCGTGCGGGAGTTCAGGCGGAAGCGGGCGAAATGGCCTGCCTGTGCGTAGCGGAATAATGTGCGGCTGCTGAGGCCCAGGCTCGCAGCCAACGGCTTGGCCCTGCTGTAGCGAGGGAGGCTGTTGGCGAGCGTGACGTTGGTGGGAATACGGTGATGCGGCATGGAAGTTGTGGGCGTTGGTTTTGCATCGATACCGGGCGACGCACCCCGAACACTTTCCGGTGTGCTTGAAATCGCAGAGTTCATGATCGTTGTGACGCTGACTCTAGCACACTTTTCATAATTTGTAAATAACCGTCCATCAATGTCTTAATCGATGCCTTAGTATCAATTTCATGTTTTGATTTCCCGCAATTTACCCTCTGAAGGTCGTACAAATCCTGTTGACCGGGACAGCTCCCAGCCCCCGCAGTAGCCCGGCGATCTGGAACGTGCCCGTGCGTCGATACCCGTTGAAGTAGGACACGTAATCGACAGGCAAAATTCGGCTAGGAGGGTCGGTTCGAGGACCAGAAAAGTGGCCAAGTAGTGGCCAAGCACCTTTTTCTAGTGATCAGCCATAACCACCTAACTTCTTGATTAGTAGTGGTGGGCCCACAGGGATTCGAACCCTGAACCAAAGGATTATGAGTCCTCTGCTCTAACCGTTGAGCTATAGGCCCAGCACTAAGATGTGGTCGCCAAACCACTCGGACATCCCGTAGTCCCCATTTTTTTGGGAAAAGGCGACATTTTTTGGGTACTGCCATCAGTTGACGATCTTTCGCCTCAAGGGCGCAACGAAAACCTCGGGAGGACGAAGCTATAGCAGGTGTACCGCATTTCGCTCCAGGCCAGCCTGGGCAACGGATGCCCGGGGAAGAGCGGAAGGGGCAGCGGATTGAAATGAATCCGGATTCGTATCGACGAGCGCCCGCGCGTCAGGTCCTTTGGGAGCAGAAACTCATCGTCGCGGAATCGGCGGTTGGAGGTTTCGACGATGTGAACCGTTGCCCCGAGCTCGGACTCCGGATTGGAGTAAACGCAGGTATTCGACCCCGCCGTGTACCAGATTCCGGCCGCATGCCACTGCGGCGAAGCACCGCCCGCGTCGGCCACGAACACCTCGGCGCGCTGGTTTGGGAAGGCGTAATCGAGCTTTCGGCGCAGGAGCACCCCGTAGTTATCCGGATCTATCCTCAATACGAATTGCGAGGTACCTGTCGTCGAGCGCCCCAGGTCGGTCGTCGCGGGATAACACTCCGTCCCGTTCAGCGTGTCAGGGCCCCATTCATATCGGGACGTGACCTCCTCGGCCTGGGAAGCATCGGGCGAATAGTAGCCGTGGCGTCTTTCGCTGTCGGGGTCGCCGACCGACAGCTCGTCGGTGGGGACCAGTGACGGGGCCGGCAGCCCGTACCAATAGGCCACCGTCTCATAGTGTTCCGTCGACTCGTCGACTCCCCCGTGCTCAAGCTGAATCCGCGCGTTCCGGCCGAATGGCATCAGGTCGCCCAGGAGAAAGCGGTAGGCGGCCTCGATCTTGTCCTCCGGCGCAGCCGCTAGCTGCGCCTTCTCTGCGCCGACCGGGTGGCCCGCGAATGGCAGGGTCATATTCCTCCCGCCCCAATAATCGCCCCCTCCGCACCATTCCTCGGTGCCCGTGCCCTGCGCCTGGGGGGTAAGGCTGTCGTCAAAGAAGAACCTCGGATCGCCTTCAAGGGTGGTCAGCACCGCGTTGTGGGAGAAGATAAGCGAGGTGCCGACAAATTGGCCCGACCATTCGGCCGCGCCCTCCTCCTTTGTGGTGTCGAGCAGCACGAGGTCGCGACCGGGTTCCGGCGAGGGATGGTCCCGGTAGGTGGCGTGAAAATACCCCACCTGGCTGGGCGTGTCCGGGTAGCCCTGGTAGCGCACCCTCCAGCGGATGTCGCGGATGGGCTTCTCCTCCCGCCCGACCAGCGCCAATTCCGCCGACCGGAAGAACGGCATGGGAAAATAACAGCTCAGGTAGACCCTGTCCGGGGAGTACCGCACGACCATGGGGAAGCTCTTGACGAGGTACTCGCGGTTGTCCCGGTTGTAGAGGACCCCCGCGCCGAAAAAAAGCGCCACGGGCGAGTCAATTGAAACCGCGGCCCGGCCGTCCCAGCGCATCCTGATCCGCGCCCGGGAAAATTCCAGGGCGCCATCCCTCGGGACCGACATCTCGACGGCACGCACCATGCATGGGCCCGCCCGGCTGCTCCAAGCAACGACGGGCTCGCCGCGGGGGAGGTCCAGCGACCCGGAGTCCTCCCGCACCCCTTCCGAACCCGCTGGCGGGGCGATGTCGGACCCGGCGCTGGCAAAGAGCCGCGCAAGGGCGGCAGGGGGCGGCGCGGCGGGGTCCCACCGCGAGATCGGCTGCGAAAGCTTCGCGCCGCCGACGTATTGGCCGAAGATGTAGTAGCCCGTGCCGTAGTGGGTTCTCGAGTACGCCATCCGGAAGGACTGCTCGAATCCGATGGGCACCCAGCTCAGGTCCGCGCCCCTGGTCTCCGCCCAGGTCGGGGCGACCGGAGGGGGAAACGCCTTCCCAGGCAGGAAGACGGAGCCCGGCCTCTCATGCGTCGGATCGGCGGTGTTGCTTTCCGCCACCAGATGGTCCGCCCCGTCAACCTCGTAGTGCCATGGGCTTCCGTGCCAGTGATTGTACCGGACGAAATAGAGCACGCCCGGACCGGCGACATCGAGCGTGACATTGAAGTCATCGCGAAGCTGATAAAGGAAATGCGAGGCGTCCGCCGCCTCGTTGCCTCCGCGGCGGTCGTAGGTGCTGCGCATGTAGGCCCGGGCGCCGATCCGCTGGCACGGCCACTGCTCCCACCTCAGGTAGGCATCCGCCCCGACCGGAATGACAGGCGGTTCTGCGGCCGCCAGCAGGCCGGTCGCAAGGATGCAGGCGCCTAGGCGGCAAAGAGTCAGTGGACCGGGAGACATTGTCCTGGCGGTTTGGACGGGGCACGGGGAACCGAGACCGGATCTGGAGGCGCTGAGCGTCATCGGCGTGCCGTTGCGGGTCAAGCAGCCGGATGGGCCTGATGGTCGCGAGGCCGATTGTCTTGCGCCTCGCCCGCTCGATTGCGCTGACGGCGGGGTCGCACCTTGCCGGCGCAAGCCCGCCATAGGTCGCGGGAATCACCTGGCTGTGTTCGCCTTCAATCCTCGGGGCGTTCTCGCGAAGGAGCCATCCTCACGAGTTTCGGGTCAAAACGGGCCAGCACCCCGACAAGGTCCTGCTGCGCAGCCATGACCTCCTCGATGTCCTTGTAGGCCATCGGGACCTCGTCGAGGCCCCCGCTCATGAGTATGACGCCGCGGCTCCTCAGGAACGCGTTTGCCTGCTCCCAGGTGAAAGTCTCAAAGGCCTTCTTGCGGCTCATGGTGCGCCCCGCGCCGTGGGCTGCGGAGTTCAACGACGCCGGCTCGCCCTTCCCGCGCACGACGTATCCGGGGGTGGCCATCGACCCCGGGATTACCCCGAGGACCCCCCTTCCGGCCGGCGTCGCGCCCTTGCGGTGCACGATCACGTCCCTGCCCAGGTGCCGCTCTTTCCAGGCGAAGTTGTGGTGGTTCTCAATGTCGAGGACCACCCGGGCGCCGAGGTTGCGCGCCACGTGGCGGTGAATGCAGGCATGGTTTGCGGCGGCGTATTCGCCCATGAGCTCCATTGCCGCCCAGTATTCCCGCCCCTCCTCGGAGTCCAGGTCGAGCCAGGCAAGGTGGGCGAGTGCCCCTGGGAGCTCGGGATGGAGGCGCATGGCCAGCTTGCTGTAGTGGTCGGCGACGGCGGCGCCGGTCCCCCTGCTGCCGCTGTGGCTGAGGAGGGCCAGGTAGCGCCCGGTGGCCAGGCCAAGCTCCTCCCTTTCCAGCGTCAGGATGCCGAACTCCACGAAGTGGTTGCCGCTGCCGCTGGTGCCCAGCTGCGACCACGCCTTGTCCTTGCAATGCCTTGTTACGGGCGACACCGACCAGTCGAGGTCCATCACCGGGTGCTCGCGCCTGCTCTTGAACGAGGCGCCGACGCCAAACTGGGTCTCCCTTGCGATCGCGCTCTTCAGCCGGTTGACGTCGGAATCGAGGATGCGGGGGGGCATATCCAGCACGCTCAGCTTCATCCGGCACGCGATGTCGACTCCCACGGCGAACGGTATCACCGCGTTGTCGGTGGCCAGGACCCCCCCGATGGGCAGTCCGTAGCCGACGTGGGCGTCCGGCATCAGTGCTCCTGCGACCGCCACCGGGAGGGCGCACGCATTGCGCATCTGCTCGAGGGAGCGCTCGTCGAAATTCGAACCCCACCCGCGCCACGGCGCCGGCTCCGCGCGCGGCACGTAACCCGTGCCGGCCGGGTGACCGGAAGGGCGCTGCCCGGGCCCGTTCATTGATTCATTTCCCATGGCTCCTCCGCGGCCCGGGGTGGGCTGGCTCAGGCCGTCATCGCCCGCCGCAGCTCGATGGCCTTCGCGATCGAGCGCACATTCGTCCGCGGCTGGGGAAGGACCAGCGTGATGCAGATCTCCTCAAGCTCGGCGAGCACTAGGACGGCAACCGCGACCCGGAGCGGCAGGGTGGGGCCGTGCGCGAGCATGACGAGCACGGCCGCCCCAAGCAGGTACGAGGCGACGCGAACCATCAGCGTGTGGTACGAAGTGAGGCCCCTGAACTTTGCGAAGCCGACCGCGATCGGGACCGCGTAGCTCGCGACAACCGCGAAGAACGCGATCTTCTCGGTCGCGACCACGTCCGGCCTCAGCCACCATATGGCCAGGGGAACGGACATGTAGGTCAGGAAGTCCGCCCAGCTGTCAAGGCGGGCACCCAGTTCCGTGGCGAGATTGAGGCGGCGGGCGATCTGCCCGTCGACGATGTCCGACACGAGAGAAACGATGAGCAGCGCGAGGAACAGGCGTTCCCTGCCTTGCCACGCAACGAGCAGAAGGACCGGGGCCAGCGCGATGCGGCATGCCGTGATGAGGTTCGCGGTGTTGAATGGCACGGGTTCCTTCTAGCCTATCCTGTCCTTCAACCCCAAGCAGAACATGACGAGTGCGACGGCCGGATGCACCAAGAAGGTGATGCCGAAAAGCGCGACCACGACAGCGCCAGCGGGCCTCCAGACCGGATACAGGAATGCGAGGACCCCGAGGACGCTGTCGACCTGGTCGACAATCCAGAAGATGGCCCCCGGGATGCCATGCGCGGCGGCGCCGGCGGCTATCCCGAAGCGGCGCTTGACGAAGCTGTTGGGCAGTTCTCCGGCGACATAACCCGCCCCGGCAAGGGCGCCCCAGGCGAGCGGATGCATCCGTTCGAAGGGAGGGGAAAAGGCGCTTGCCCAATGACAACAGACCGACGCCCTGTTCTGCGCGAGGACCCACGCGGCGGTTGCGACTACCATGACGGCCGCACCCCTGAGCGTCTTGTTCTCCCCGAACAAGCGCCGCCCCTGGACGGTCGCCCCGAGGTCGAGGGGCACCGAGGCGAGGACCTTGAATAAGCCAAGCTTTATCACCGCGACATGGGTCAGGCCCGACAGGACGACCGGGGTTATGATCCAGAGCGCGATGGCCAGGGGGTTTTGCATCTGCGCACCGTGGCTGCAGGGAGTCGGCTCCCGTGAGCCGGGCTAGAGTCTCATCAGCTCGACGACCAGCGCCGGGAGTAGCAGGTTGTCGAGGCCGTACGACGAAACGGCCTCGACCGACGCAACCGCTAGTCCAATGAGGACGCCACCGGCCAGGCCTGCCTCCCACGTCTTGGGCCCGAGCGCGGCGTACGCGATCGCGACACAGGCCGAGGCCGAGGCCCACACCGCAGCCGATCCCTCGAGGCTTTTCCGGCTTCCGGCCACCGAATAGCGGATCCGCCCCCACCGGATGCCGACAAGGGCCCCTGTTGTGTCCGCAAAGGCGAGGACCCCCACGGCGCCGCAGAAGGCCGCGGCATCACCGCGGGCCAGCATGAACGCGAGGGCCACGCCCAGCGGGAAGAATATCTCGCCAAGGGACGGCCGGCCGATGCCGCTCAGGACCCCGCCGAAGCGGAGGGCGAGGGTGGGCACCAGCCGCACCGCGCCGAGGACGGCAATCGCGGCCGCCGCCAGGAGCCACACCGGGCGCGAGTCCGTGAAGATCCACGGGAAGGGGAGCGCGATGACTCCCATCCCCACGTGGACGAGCTTTCTGCCTCCCTCCGGGCCAAGGAGCCTGAACGCCTGCAGCGACCGGACGGCGAGCATGAAAACGCCGAGGGCCCCGAGCACGGCGGCCATGGCGGCGGGCGTGCTCATCGCCGCGTTGGATTCGGTCCTCCGGCCGGCCGGCCGCGGGCAAGGCGCGCATGGGCCTTTGCGAACTGGTTGGCGCAGAGGGCGGCCGTTATGGAAAGCTCCCCGGCGAGGACGAGGGCCGCGCTCACCTCGGCGAATGCCCGGGCGTTCCCGGGGCCGGCGAGCCCGAGGATATCGAGGCACGCGCGCTGGCTGGGTAGGCCCGTTCCGCCGCCGACGGTCCCGACGATCAGGTTGGGCAGGGTGACACAGGCGTACAGAAAGCCTTCTCCCCCGCCGTCGATCTCAAAGCGGGTCACCCCCACGGAGGCCTCGGAGACGCAGGCGGCGTCCTGGCCGCATGCGATGAAGAGCGCGGCGAGGCCGTTGGCGTAATGGCCCTGGATGCCTATCGTTCCGCTGAGGATGCCGCCCATTGCGGAGATTTCCCAGTATTCCACCATCCTCTCGGGCGTCGTGTGCAGCATCCGCTCGACCAGGGACCGCGGGACGCGCACCTCGGCGGTGACCTTGCGCCCCCGAACCGTCTGGAAGGACTGCGTGCTGGTCTTCTTGTCCCCGGAGAAGTTGCTCTCGAGGAACGACCGGGCCGGCTTGATCGGGCACCGGGCCTCCAGGAGGCTGCAGATGGCCTGGGCCGCGATGGTCACCATGTTCTGGCCCGAGGCGTCGCCCGTCGTGAATTCGCAAAGCAGATAGACGCGGTTCCCCTCCACGTTGAAGCGGAGGTTCTGGAGGCGTCCGTGGTGGGTCGTGGACTCGGCCGCCGCCCGGATGTCCGCGTCATGCTCGAGGCACCACTGCACGAAGCGGCCGGCCTCGAGCAGCGTGCGGAAGGCGAACGCGGGGGCCCGGCTCACCCCCTCGTTGATCGTCAGGACGGAGCACCCGCCCGACTCGGTGATCACGCAGGCGCCCCTGTGGTAGCTGGCGACAAGGGCGGCCTCGGTCGTGGCAAGGGGGATGTAGTAGTCTCCCTGGGCCGCAAGGCCGTTGACGCGGAGGGGCCCAACGAGCCCCACCGGCACCTTCACCGTGCCGATGAAGTTCTCGATGTTCCTCGCGTAGTCCGCGTTCGCGGCAATCGTGCGCGCATCCTCCACCTCCTCGCGCCCGGAAACGGCGCGGTGAAGGGCGGCCCAGCGCCTATCGACCACATCAGGCCCGGTCTTTGTCGCGCCGGGCACGCGCGGCGGCGCCGGGTCAAACTTGGGGGCGAGGCGCCGTTCAATTTCCTCGGCGGACAGGCCTGCGGAGATCCGCTCTATCTGCCTTTCGGCATCCTTCTGGGTAGCGGACATTCTGGGGATACGAAATGTGCATCCTACAACTATTACGAGCCGAAATACTTAGGGCCGGGGTCCCCCGGCCCCCTTGGCGGGGTCCGTCCGCTTCAGGGTCCCGACGCACGCCATGGCGCCGTGCTTGTTCCGTTGTGCCGGCGTTCCCGCGGCCCGATGAACCACCGGAGCCTGTGCGTGGACGATTGTCTTGAGCCACTCTAGGGCATCATTCTCCTTCCGCCGCGCGCGGTTCCGTGCAGGCTCGCCCTATCCGCGCGCAGAGAGGACCCCGACCCCATGGACGCCAATCCCCCCGTTCCCGCCAGCCGCAACTACCCCCTGCTGCTCGCGGGCCAATTCCTCGGAGCCTTCGGCGACAATTTCCTCCTGGCCGCAATCCTCGGCCCGCTTACTTACTCGCTCAACAGCGGCCGGACCACCGACGGGGTGATCAACGGCGAGAACGCGCTCTTCAGCCTCGTCTTCAGCATCCCCTATATCGTGCTTGCGCCGCTCGCCGGGTTCCTGAACGACCGGATGGCCAAGACCCAGTGGCTCGTGGGGGGGAACCTCATCAAGCTCGGTGGCACCGCGATCGGGTTCCTCGGCGTATCCTTGTTTGCCGGGGGCCACAGCCACATCTTCCAGGTCGCCGGCTACTGCATCGTGGGCATCGGCGCGTGCACCTATTCTCCGGCGAAATACGGGATCCTGCCGGAAATCGTGGCCAACGCCCGCCTCGTGAAGGCCAACGGCACGGTCGAGATGCTCACCCTGGTTGCCGTCGTGGCCGGCTTGGGAGGCGGAGGGATCCTCTACGACCTGACGCTCTCGCTGCCGATTTGCTATTCCGCGAGCATGGTGCTCTACGGCTGCGCCTTCCTCTGCAACGCGGCGATGGTGCGGACCCCGTTCAATCCGGACGCCTCCCTGCGCCGCAGCGCCGTCGAATTCGGCGTGAGCTTCCTGGGGCTTGTCACAAACCCCAGGCTCGGGCGCATCCTGCTCGGCTCCGCGCTGTTCTGGTTCTCGGGGTCGACGCTCAAGTCCGCCCTCCAGGCCTGGGGGCTCGAGGTTTATGGCCAGGCGGGCGTCGCGAACGTGACCAACCTGAAGCTCGTCCTTCTCAAGATGGGCATGGTGGCCGGGATTGTCTCGGGCGCCGTCCTTGCCGGCCAGCTGCACAGGACGGGGGATCTCTCCTGGGCCCGGAGGTACGCCCTTCTCATGGCCGCGGGGCTCGCGGGGCTCGGCCTCCTGGGCGGAAGGCACGGGCTGGCCCCTGTCGTCATGGTTCTCATAGTCACCGGGGCCGCGGCCGGGCTTCTTGTCGTCCCTTTCAACGCCGCCCTCCAGTCCGAGACCGACCAAACCAAGCTCGGAAAGACGATCTCGATCCAGAACTTCACCGATTACATGGGCATAGCCGCCGGCGCGGCCTACCTCAGGTTCCTGTCCCGGTTCAGCCTGAGCCCAAACCGGGACATGATCGTCCTCGGGATCACGGTTGCCCTGATCACTTTCGGGATGAAGATCCTCGGGCCGGCGCGGCGCCCGTCCTGAGACGGGACCTCCTCGAAGCCCGGAGCCCGCCCTCCTCAGAATGCCCGGTGGAGCCAGGCGTCGATCCCGGGGGCGATCCGGCCGGCGGCCGACTCGCATGCCCACGCGGCGAGCGCCGCCGCAAATACGTCCATGAGGTAGTGGGCGCGGAGGACGATCACGGCCGCCGCCTCCAGGGCGGCGATGAGCGCGGCCGCGGCGGCGATCCACGGAGGACCGGCGCGCCCGAGCTCCAGGGCCGCGAGAACCGCGATCGCCGTGTGGCCGGAGAAGAAGAAGTCGTTGCCCACTCCATAGGTGACCAGGAGCGAGGGGAAGCCGGGGTGGCGCCAGATCTGGCCCTTTGGATAGGGCAGCGTGCAGAGCCACTGGCAGAGCTGCCTCAGGGCGAACACCATCAGCAGGGCGGCGAAGGGCCGGACCGTCGGGCCCAGGATCGTCGCCCCGATGAGGTAGAGCCCGAAAAGGTCGATGAATGCCGACGCGAGAATGAGCGTGGCGTCCGCCGCCTTGGGGTGGGCCGCCAGCCAGGCATGCAGCGGCTCGGTCACGTCGTGCAGCCGGTCGCCAATTCCCTCGGCGGGCCGGGCCTTCCGGCCGATCAGCCTCTGCGTCCAGAACCACAGTGCGAGCGCGACTGCGACGGCGGCGGCGCGCACGAGGATGTCGAGGATGGGGCTCATCGCGCCGTGCCCGGGTTCACTTCTCCGCGGAGGGCAGGCCCAGGAGCTCGGCCAGGCGCTCCCGCAGGTCCCGCATCAGGGGGTCCTCCGCGCCGCGCACGCGCCCCTGGTCGACCTCGATAGCGTCCCCGACCGTGACAACGGCCCGAAGCGGGTAGACCCGCCTCACCCGGTCGGTGGTGTCCTCCTCGAAGCGCTCGACCGTCTCGAGGATCCTTTCGGGGGTGGCGTCGGCCGCGAGATAACCCTGGGGGTAGCAGGCGAGCTGCTGCGCGACATAGAGCCGGGCGAGAAGCACCCAGCGCTCCTCCTGCTCGGATTCGGAAAGCTGGCCGGACACCATCTCCGGGAGCAGGGCCGTGCGCAGCAGCTTCACGCGCGCCACCACGTCGCCCTCGTGCCTGCCCCTGAGCCACGCGTCCTCTATCGGGCAAAGCAGGTGGTCGATGAGCCCGCGGATGCGCTCGTCGACGTCTCCGGACCCTGGCGCCCCAAGGTGCTCGATCTCCTGGAGTGCAAGAAGAGCCACGCCCACCTTGGCGATGCGCTCGATAAGCGGCATTCCCCTGTTGGGCTCCCACGACAGGCGCCGCTCGATGTCCTCGAGCATCGGCTCGACTGTCGCGTTCAGGTCGCCGGCGAAATGATAGCGGATGGCAACCGGGTGGATAACCACGCGGCCGGGGGGGCTGACGGCGGCCCTCTGCCTCGCGGCGCTGCGGGCGATCATCGCGGTCCCCTCCATCAGGGGGTTCAGGCGGTCGTTGTGCCGGGAGATGACGCCCTCGGGGAACATCACCAGCGGGCGTCGCGCCTCCGTCAGGATCTGGATCGCGCACTTGAGCGCCTCGCGGTCGAGGCCCTCCCGGTAGATGCTGAAGACCCCGGCCCGCGGCAGCAGGAAGCGCTGCACGGGCCCCTGCATGAAAAGGTGCCAGCTTGCCATGATGTGGACGTGGCAGCCCACCGAGTACCCCAGCGCGGCAACGACGAAGGGATCGGCCGGCCTGCAGTGGTTCGGCGCGAGCATGATGCCATGGCCGGCGGAGGCCGAGTCCGCGAGCTTCCCGGCGCAGCGGAACTCCACGGAGGCGATGCCCTCGTTCCGGAGCATCCGCGGGAGCAGGGGCCGAAGGAGCCTGGGCCAGAGGGTGCCGCGATGCGGGGGGACGAACCGGTACGGCTTGGCGACGACGATGGCTTGCATTTCGGTCCTCCCGCCTAGGGCCGCGCCGGCAGGACGCGGTAGAGGCGGGCCCCGTGCCACTCGATCTCCGGGGAGTAGGTGCCGGAGAACTCGCCGAGGTCGGCGTGGCTCCAGAGGTCCCGGATGCGGACGAGGCCGCCGATGCCTAGCCGGCCGAGGTCGAGCGGCACGGGCTGGCCGGCGGCGCGGAGGTCCCCGGCCGTGAAGCCGTATGCGGAGAACACCAGGGCCTCGCCCCTGGCGTTCTCGCGGGCGGCATCGTCGAGCCGGGCCACGCCGCGCAGTGCGGTCGCGGCCGCCGGCACGGCCAGGCCGCTTGTCCTCTCCCCATGGCTGCCGTAGTCGCGGTCGGCGCGGACCTCGTGCCCGTCGCCGTAGACCCAGCGGACGCCGCGGAAGACCGGGGGCCACCAGAAGCGGGGCGAGGCGCTGTCGTCGGCCGCGAGCACGACCGTCTGCAGGCCGCCCACGGGCACCTCGAACGCCACCTCCTGCCCCGGGGTCCGCATCGACACGGGATCACTCCGCCAGATGCGCCTGGAGCCGCTGAGGACCCAGGGGTCGCGGGTGTTGAAAAGCGCCACGTACCTGCCGCGGCCGTCCGCGGTCGCGGCGACCCAGCCGACCGCGCCGCCCGGATCGCGGAAGAGCTGCCGGTTGTTTGTGCTCGACTGGTCCACGGCGATGACCTCGTCGTTCGTGAGCAGCTCGAGCGTCGGCCCGTCCAGCTTCGTGAGGTCGGCGCCGATCATGAGCGGCGAGCGGGCGATGCACCAGAGCGTCATGAGCGTGACCTGCTCGGCGTGCGTGAACCAGGTCCGTCGCCCCATCTCGATCGTGCCGATAGGGATCATGTCGGCGTCCGGCCAGGCCCCGGGACGGCGCCAGCGGGACCACCGGTTCAGGCGCTCGAACTGCGCGTCGAGCAGCGACCAGTGGTCCCAGAAGTCGTCGGAGATGCGCCACATGTTCGCGTGGTCCGCGACGTGCGCCGCCGCCCGGATGTCCGTCTCGCCGGGCGAGAGGCTGAGCACGATGGACCGGCCCGTGCGGTCGATCGCCCTGCGGATCGCCTCGACCTCCGGCTCGTTCCGGACGTAGGGCCGGGAAAGGTCGTCCACCTTGATGAAGTCGACCCCCCACGAGGCGATCAGGCTGAAGACCGAGTCGTAGTACTCCTGCGCCCCGGGCTTGGACATATCGACGCCGTACATGTCCGCGTTCCAGGGGCACACGTTGACCCGGTCGGCGATCTCGGGCGCCCTGCGGGTGGTGCCAGCGATCGCCAGGTTCCACTCCACCGCCTGGCGCGGAATCCCGCGCATGAGGTGGATCCCGAACCCGAGGCCCTTCCCATGCACGTAGTCCGCGAGCGGACCGAAGCCCCGTCCGCCGGCGGAGCCCGGGAATTTGTTGGGGGCCGGCAGCAGCCGGCCGAACTCGTCGAGGGTTAGCCGCGCGCCGGCGCGGTAGTCGAATCCCGTGGCCCCCGGCTCGTACCATTGTATGTCGACGACGACGTACCGCCACCCGTGCGGGGCGAGCCGGTCGGCCATGACGTCGGCCTCCGCGCGCGCCTGCGCCTCGGTCAGCGTGGTGGCAAAGCAGTCCCAGCTGTTCCAGCCCATGGGCGGCGTCTTCGCCCAGTCGTGGAAATCCTCCGCCGCGCCCGCGGCGGAGGCCAGCGCGGCGGAGAGGCAGAGGACGGCGGGAACCCTCATGCGGCCGGTTCCCAGCCCGGCTCGTAGTCGCGCCGCCAGAGCTTCATCGCCTCCTCGTCGTTGAGGACGTGGCCGTCGGCGGGATTGCAGTCGAGCGCGCGCCCCATCCTCTGGGCGATGTTCCCCAGCTGGAGCATCGTGACGGTCTTGTGGCCCTCCGCGATGGGCGAGCTCAGCGGCGATCCCGTCCTTATCGCATCGATGAAGTTCCTCACGTGCAGGCGGTCCAGGCGGATTCCGGAGGCGCTGCGGATGTCCGTGCCGTTTCCCTCCGGCTTGTCGGTCAGGGCCTTGACCCGCTTGTTCTTGCCGTCGAACACGGTGTAGTTGTTCCCCTCCAGCAGCGCCGCGCCGTCGGTCCCGTAGACGTAGACGCCGCGCGAGAGCCCCTCCGTGTTGAAGCCGTTGCAGCTGCGCCCCTCCCAGGAAATCGACTTTTCCCCGGCGAAGTCCCAGCCGATCACCTGTGTGTCCGGGGTCTCCCAGTCGTCCTTGAAGCGGAAGCGGCCGCCTGTGGACGTCACCTTCGTGGCGAAGTCCACGCCGAGGGCCCACCGGCAGACGTCGATCTCGTGGGTGCCGTTGTTGCACGCCTCGCCCGTTCCCCAGTGCCAGAACCAGTGCCAGTTGTAGTGGATGAGGTTGCTCCGGTAGGGCCTGCGGGGGGCGGGCCCCTGCCACAGCTCGTAGTCGAGGCTGGGCGGGACGGGGACAATGGCGCCGTGTCCGATGCTCTGGCGGTTGTTGTCGTACCACGCCTTGGCGTAGTACGCCCTGCCGATCACCCCGTCGCGGATCTCCCTTATCGCGACCTGCATGTTGGGGAACGAGCGCCGCTGGTTTCCCATCTGCACCAGGCGCCCGTAACGGGAGATCGCCTTGAGGAGGAGCTCGCCCTCCTGCGGGTTGTGGCTGCACGGCTTCTCCAGGTAGACATGCTTGCCCGCCGAGAGCGCCATGATCGCCATCGGCGTGTGCCAGTGGTCGGGCGCGGCGATCGTGACGGCGTCGACGGACTTGTCGTCGAGCGCCCTCCGGAAGTCCTTGAGGGCCTTGGGATGGTCGCGCTGCGCCTTTGCGACCTGGATCATCCCCTTTGCGAGCGCACCGTCCTCCACGTCGCAGATGTATGCGATCTCCGTGCCTTCAATGCCCCCGATCGCCTCGATGTGGTCCAGGCCCCGGCTGTTCGTCCCGATGACGGCCAGCCGCACCCGGTTCGACGGGCTCGGCGGCGGCTCCGCCCTCATCCAGGAGGGCAGGGCGGTGGCGAGGCCGAGGCCGAGGCCGGCGGCGGCGCCCGTCTTTATGAATTCGCGGCGGTCGGATAGCGTGTTCATAGGATGGGGAATTCTCTGGCGCCTTCTCTGCGCACCGGCGCGGGAATGCGGGATGCGAGGGCGGCGGGTTGGGTTTCGGATCTGGGGAAATCGGCGGGCGCGGCCGGCCCCTCAGGATGGACGCCGTAACGGCGCAAGCGCGTCCAGCATTCCGCGCATGTACCCGAACGACTGGGCTATTCCCGGGATGGGGTCCGCCGTCTCCTGCTCGTCCTCAAGCCCGACCTGGTACCGGAAGCCGACCTCGATGAGGGCCGCCATGATGGACCTGATGTCGAGCCGCCCGAATCCCAGGCCGACGGGCTTGTCCACCTTGTCGCCGACTCCCGCGAGCGTGTCCTTTATGTGGACGTCGTACAGGCGGGCGCGGCACTTCAGGATCGCCTCGACCGGATCGGCCCCGGCGCGGGCCGAGTGGCCCACGTCGATGCAGAGGCCAAGGCGCTGGTCGTAGGGCTGCACGGCGTTCCAGACGTCGAACGGCGACGGGAACACCTTGTCCTCGGGGCCGTGGTTGTGGAAGGCAAGCCTGATGTCGTATTCCCGGACGAAGCGCTCGGTGAGGAGGAGGGTGTCCCTGTCGGGCGGCTCCTTGTAGCTCGCGGTCATCGTCGACAGGCCCGCGGCGCGCCCGCATTCGAACGCCCTCCGCATGTCCCCCTCCCTGCTGGTCAGGGTCACCACGCCCGTGCTCGCGATCGCTATGCCCGCGTTCCTGAACTTCTGGGCCGATTCCCGGCACACGTCCGGGGTGCTGAGCAGGATGGGCACGTGGACCCTGAAAACCGACACGGACTTGATCCGGAGCGCCTGCATCGCGGCGACGGCCGCGTCGGTCGGCAGCTTCCTCAGCGAATATCCCGCGAGCCCCAGGGTGAGTCGCGGCCCCGCGGCCGGCCCGGAGGCCTGCTCCGTTCCGCCCTCGGCCCCCAGGCTCCGGGCGGCCCCCATCATGGGAAGGAAAAGTCCCGCCAGGGCGGTCCTTGCAATGGCCTCACGCCGGGTGACGAATTTCTCCTCCATGGTATTGGGATCGATGGCGTTGGGGTTGGTGTGGCATGCCCGGGCCCGGTCCGTCCTCGATGGCCCTGGGACTCCGCACATTGCATCCTTGCCCGGCCGTTGTCCAGAGCGGGAAGGCTTGCGCGGCGGGCCAAAGATCGCAGTTTCGGCGGGGATGTTCCGCCGCGTTTCCGCGATCTCCCTGCTCTGCGCCTGGCTCTGCGCCAGCGGCGCCATGCTGGACGTCGCCCAGGTCTTCGCATGGACGCGGATGTTCGCCGCCTACGCAAGGACCGAGTCCCTCGCAGCCGCGGCAAGGGAGACCTTCGACCCCGGCAGGCCCTGCGAAATCTGCCGGGCGGTCAGCAAAGCCCGGGAGGCGTCCGGCCAGCACGGCCCCGCGGCGCCGTCCGCGGGCGGGAGCAAGATGGTCCTCATCCTTGAGCGCCCCATGCCGTTTGTGGCAATGTCCGCGCGCCGGACATGGCCCATGGTTCCGTCGGTCCGCGCCCAAGGGCGCTGCTCCGACATTCCCGTGCCGCCGCCGAGGGCTGGCGTCGCCTAGGCGAACCCACGCGCCCCGGCCTTCCCGAAGGGGAAGGGCCCCGGGTCGCCTGCCTCGAGTCGCCATTCCCGTCTGCCCAATGGCCGGGCTCGCGCGGATGCGCATGGGCCCGCGCTGCGCACCCTCGTCACGACACTTAACCCATCTTTTGCTTCTCCATGATCTTCTTACGATTTCGTCGGGGAGACCCGGCTGCTGATAAACCAACAACCGAGGTCGGCGCGACCGGCCGCGAATGCTACGCCCAGCGAATGCATGCCCCGTTCGCGGCCGCTGCTATCGTCCTCTCATGCCTTGCGATGGCGCCTAGCGCAGCCCTGGCCTGCGCCTGCGGCTGCGGCATCTACGAGGTCGGCACGAGCGCGATGATTCCCACGGGCTCGGGCATGATGGCCTTCCTCGACTACGACTTTCAGGACCAGAACCGCAACTGGAGCGGCGACTCAGGGGCCCCCGCCGCCGACAATGGCGACAAGGACATACGGACAAGCTGGTACACCCTTGGCCTCCAGGACATGTTCACCCGCAGCTGGGGCATCCGGCTGGAGCTGCCCTACGAGGATCGGCATTTCGTCACGACCGGCGGCGCGACGGGCAACGACCTTGTTGCGCTGGACTACAGCGGCGTCGGGGACATCCGCATCGAGGGGATTTACACGGGTTTCTCCCCCGACCTTTCAACGGGCCTGGACTTCGGCCTCAAGCTGCCAACGGGAAGCTACACGACGAATGACGCCTACCAGGACATCGACCGCGATTCGGAGATCGGAAGCGGTAGCACCGACATCCTTCTCGGGGGCTTCGACCGCTTCGGCCTCGGATACGATACCGGCTGGAGCGGATTCTCGCAGGCCCTGCTGGACCTGCCGGTGCTCACGCGGGCCCAGTACCGGCCGGGGGCTGAATTCGACGCCTCGGTTGGCGCCTACTACGATCGGTTCAGCATCGGCCGCCTGAGGATCTCGCCGATCGGCCAAATCAAGCTCTCGGTCCGCAGCCGTGACACGGGGGCCAACTCCGCGAACCCCGTGGCTTCGGGGTTCGCACGGCTGCTCGCCGCCCCCGGGCTCGAGATCGACGCGCACCCGCTCAAGGTGTACGCGGACGTCGAGCTGCCGCTCTACTACCACTTCAGGGGCGACCAGCTGGTCGCGAAGACGCTCTTCCGGATCAACGTGAGCTACATGTTCTAGGCGCCCCGGGAGCGCCCTCCGCCCCGGCATCGCGGCCGCCGCTCAGGGCTCGCCCACGGAGATCCTCAGCTCCTTCTTCCCGTCCTTTTCCGAGAACTCTCCCTGCACGTCTGTCGTCAGTGCGTAGAACCTCGTGGGGGACTCTGCGTGCATGAGAAAATCGACGCCGTCAAACGTGAAGGTTAGCAACCCGTCGGGGGCGCGGCGGACATGCACGGCATCGCTCGAATCGCGCGGGTAGTCGCCGACGTACCCGTCCAGGACGGCGTCGGGCAGCATGAACTCCTTGTGGCGGTAGTGGCCGAGCTCGCGCACCCAGATGTTGCGAAAGCGGACGGGATCTCCGTGGTCCTGGAGCGAGATCGGCAGGCGCTCCGGGTGAGCTCTGTAGGGCGCGCGCTCGAGCCAGGAGGTCGGCCCCGTGAGCTCGACATCGTTCTGGACCAAGACGCCGTTGTGGAAGACCGTCTCGCGCGCCTTGGACAGGAGCCTGCCGTCGCGATCGAAGCGGGGCGCCGTCCAGACGATGTCGAAGACCTCCCACTGGCCGGTGGGCCGTATCGCGTTCACGAGCGGGGGATACTGCCCGTAGATCGCGGCGGCTGCGCCGTCCGCGTAGAGCTTGATCCGGTAGGAGTTGAATATCTGCAGCTCGTAGCGGTCGTAGCCGAAGAAGACCCCGCTATTGCCCGGGCTGTCACCCCGCTTCGGGTCGGGCGATGCCCACTCCACGTGTAGCTGGCAGTCGCCGAACGACTGGAGGGTGCGCGCATACCCTGTGTGGGGGACGCACTCCATCACGCCGCCGCGGATGATCCACTTGGTCGGGCTCCCGTCCATGGCCACCCACTGCGAGAGGTCGTGGCCGTCAAAGAGCACCGTCGCATCGGAAGGCGGCCGGCCCGGCTCCTCTTGCGAGCTAAACGTGCCCGGGACGACGACGGGCGGCTGGGGCCGGTCGCGGTCGTGGTCGAGCCAGTTCGGGTCGGGCGCGGCAAGGGCGGCCGAGAAGGCGAGGATTCCCAGTGCTGGCAGGGCGGGGGTTTTCATGGGGATGGCTTGTCCAAGAGGGAGGCGCGCGGGTCGGGCGCGACGATCTCTAGTCTTCCCCGACGGTGATCCGCAGCTGGCGCTTGCCGTCCTTCTCAGAGAACTCGCCCTGCACGTCCGTCGTCAGCGCGTAGAACCTCGTGGGGGACTCCGCGTGCATGACGAACTCGGCGCCGCCGAACGCGAACGTGAGCAGGCCATCGGGGGCCCGGCGGACATGCACGGCGTCGTTCGAATCGCGCGGGTAGTCGCCGACGTATCCGTCCAGGACCGCGTCGGGCAGCATGAACTCCTTGTGGCGGTAGTGGCCGAGCTCCCGCACCCACACGTTCCGGAACCGGACGGGGTTGCCGTGGTCCTGGAGCGCGATCGGCATGCGCTCCGGGTGCGCCTTGTAGGGCGCGCGCTCCAGCCAGGAGGTCGGCCCGGTGAGCCCGACGTTGTTCTGCACGAGGACCCCGTTGTGGAACGCGGTCTCGCGCGCCTTTGAGACCAGCTTGCCGTCCCTGTCGAAGCGGGGCGCGGTCCATACGATGTCATACACCTCCCATTTGCCAGGCGGGAGCGTGGCGTTGACGAGCGGGGGGTACTGCCCGTAGATCGCCGCGGCCGCGCCGTCTGCGTAGGTCTTGTTGTCATACGAGTCGAGCACCTGGAGCTCGTAGCGGTCGTAGCCGAAGAACACGCCGCTGTTGCCGCGGCCCTGGCTGTTCCCGTGCGGCGGGTTGGGCGACGCCCACTCGACGTGGAGCTGGCAGTCGCCGAACGACTGGAGCGTGCGGACGTACCCGCTGTGCGGGACGCATTCCATGACCCCGTCCCTTATGATCCACTTCGTGGGGCTTCCGTCCATCGCCACCCACTGCGAGAGGTCATGCCCGTCGAAGAGCACGATGGCGTCGGAGGGCGGCCGGCCCGGCTGCTCCTGCGAGCTGAACGTTCCTGGGTCGACGACCGGGGGCTGCGGGCGGTCCCGGTCGTGATCCAGCCAGTTGGGGTCGGGCGCGGCGAGAAGGGCCGACGCGGCGGCTATGAATCCTAACACGGAGGCGATTGGGGTTTTCATGGGGAGGTTCGGGCCCATCGTGGGTCGTCGTGGCCGGGATGTCCATTTTGATCCCGCGCGCTGCGGCGGGCGGGGTGCCGCCCCTCGCCGGTCTTGCGAACGGGCACCGGAAGCTCTATCCTGCCCGGATGGTCAAGAAACTCCTCCACACGCGGATGCGCGTCAACGATCTGGCCCGCACCGTGAAATTCTACGAGGACGCACTGGGCCTCAAGGTCGGCCGCAGGCACACGTCGCCGAGGGGGGCGCAGCTCGTCTTCCTCCGGACGCCCAACAGCGACGAGGAGATCGAGCTCTGCCACCTGCCGAACAGCCCCTCGGTGCAGGTCCAGCCCGACCTCGTGCACCTCGCATTCGAGGTCGAGGACATGGCCGCGTTCGCGGCGAGGCTCGAGAAGAAGGGCTACAAGCTGAGCGACGGACCGACGCGGACCGGGTCGGGTTCGGTCATCGCGTTCGTCGACGCCCCGGAGGGCTACGAGGTCGAGCTGATCCAGCGCGGCTAGGCTTGCCGGGCGGGGGCGGGGCCGCCGCGCCTCTCCTTCCAGAGGTCGAGGTCGAAGCGGGCCCAGTCGACGGCGGACGCGTGGTGCCGGGCCGACACCATCCCGAAGTAGACGGTCTCCCAGAAGCGGTATGCGCGCGGGTCCTGCGGGGAATGACGCGGCACGGCAGCCGGCCGCGGACCGGCGGGCGCCCAGTGGTCCCGCATCCATCCGAGGACGTGGGTGTCCAATACGCCGTGCATCTCGTTCGGGCGCGAATGCAGGACGAAGAACTTCGCGGTCTTAATCCCGATCCCCGGGAACCGGGCCAGGTCCTCCCACGCGCATGTCCGCAGGTCCACGCCCGACCGGGACAGCTCGCGGAAGCTCCGGCCTAGCAGCGCGTACTTCCCGAGGCGCGCCTCCCTGAGCTTCGCCCCGAGCGTGCCGTCCCGGTCGCAGGCGCGGATGAAAGCGAAGGGCCGCCGGCCCCCGAGGAACCGGTCGAGCTTCCGAGCCTGCTGGTCCGCGTTCTTGCCGGCCACCACCACGCAGAAGAGAAGGAACTCCTCCAGCTCGGCCGCCGTCCGCGCCGTGTCGGTGACGTTGCTCGGGTCGATCATCGGGCGTCGGCGCCCCGTCAGCGGCCCGGCTTCTCCCAGAGAAAGCTCGTCTTCCGGGCGAGCACCCTGCCGTCGGCGGACTGCAGCTCGACCTCCCACGCCACGGGCTGGACGTGCTCGCCCGCCCAGTCCTTGCCGGTGAGGCCGATCCCGAAGAGCCAGCTCCCCGCCCGGACATCCACTGGAAACGTGAAGACCTTGGTCTCGGTGGCCTCGGGCGTGACCACGCGGACGAACAAGACCGCCCCGCGCACCGGGGCCCGGGGATTCTTTACCCGGACGAGGAAGTAGAGGCCGGTGCGCTCATCCGGCTGGCTGCGCAGCATCACCCATTTCCCGGTGAGCTCGCGCCCCGTGCGGTACTCGTAAAGGCTCTGGAACGAATCGGCCTTGCGCCACTGGAGCCACACCCGCGTGAGGCTCAGGTCGGCGGCCGGGGCGCGCACGCAGAGGGCGGCGAGCAGGGTGAACGAGGCGAGTAAGGATCGCATCCTCGGCCAACGTAGGCGGAGGACGCTCCCGCGACAATCCGATACCTCACTTCTCCAGCCGTACAAACGCATACCGGTGGTAGCCGAGGAGGGCGGGGGACCACCCGCGGACATAGGGCTGGATCAGGTAGGCGTGCGCGCCGAAATAGAGCGGCGCGACCGGCGCCTGCTCGAGGAGGATCGACTCGGCCTTCTGGAACAGCTCGAAACGCGCGCGCGGGTCGGGCTCGCGACCCGCCTCCGCGATCAGCCGGTCGTAGGCGCCGTCGCCCCATCCCGTCCAATTGTTCCCGCCGCCGGAAACGAAAAGGTCGAGGAAGGTGACCGGGTCGAGAAAATCCCCCGCCCATCCGGCGGTCGAGACCGAGTAGTTGAGGGTCTGCTGGTTCTGAAGCCACGTCTTCTGCTCCAGCGTCGCCAGGGTCGCATGGACGCCGAGCTCCCGGTCCCACATCGCCTGAACCGCCTCCATCACCGGAGGCTGGACCTCGTCATTCCTCACCTGGACCTCGATCGGGGGCAATCCCTTCCCCCCGGGGTGGCCGGCCTCCGCGAGGAGCCTCCGCGCCAGCGCTATGTCCAGGTCGGCGCGGGCCCTCGCCGAGTAGCCCCCGCAGCCGGGCGGTGTTAGCGAGTGGGCGGGGGGATAGGCCGACGCCAGGACGCTCCGGGCGATGGCGTCCCGGTCGATCGCCAGCGAGAGCGCCCTCCGGATCCTCGGGTCGCCGAAGGGCGCGCGGTTGACGTTGAAGCGCAGGAAGTACGTCTGGAGGAAGGGGTCGATCCGCAGCAGGCCCGGCACGTCGCGCCGGTAGGCCGCGACCTTCGCAACCGGCAACCCGTAAGTCACGTGGAGCTGGCCGGCGCGGAAATCCCTCTCCTCGACGTCCGGGCTCTCCGTGGGGAAGAACACGATCCGGCGCAGCGCCACGGCACCGGCGTTCCAGTAGTTCGCGCTCCGCGCGACCGCGATCCGGGAGTTGGGCAGCCACTCCTCGAGCGTGAAGGGGCCGTTGCCGACAAGGTTCCCGGGGCGGGTCCATGCGGTTCCCCGCTTTGCCGTCGCACCATAGCGCTCGAGAACCCTGGGGTTCACCGGGTACCAGGGCGGAAGGGCAACGAGCATCGGCAGGTAAGGGGTCGGCCGCTCGAGCTCGATCCGCACCGTCCGGGCGTCTGGCGCCGAGAAGCCGAGCGCTGCTGGGTTCGACGCACGGCCCTGGTTGAAGGACTTGGCGTTCCTCACGGGATAGAGCAGGTAGGCGTATTCCGCGGCGAATTCCGGAAGGAGGATCCGCCGCCATGACCGGACGAAGTCGTCCGCGGTGAGCGGCTCGCCGTTGGACCAGCGGAGCCCGTCGCGCAGGTGGAACGTCCACGCGAGCCCGTCCGCCGAGGCCTCCCAGGACAGGGCTGCGGCCGGGACGGGCATGGAGGATTTCTCGTCGATCGCGGTCAGGCCCTCGAACAGCGCGAGGAGGATGTTCTGGTCCGTGTAGGCGGTGACGACCTGGGGGTCGAGGTCCCCGGGCTCCGCGCCGTTCCCGAGCAGGAGCGTCTGCTCGCGGACGGCGGCAGCCGCCGGAGTCTCGCGGCGGGCGCATCCCGGCGCCGTCAGAATTGCCAGGCCTGCTAGAAGGAATGCGCGGGAGATCAACGGCGGCGACGGCGCACCGCAGCCCCGAGCGCGCACATTCCGGTCGCCATCAGGGCCCAGGTCGAAGGCTCGGGGACGGGCGTGAAATTGAGCATCAGGTCGTTGCCAAATTCAGAGACGGAGAATGCGCCGCCGCCAAGCGCGTTTTGGAAGAAGCTGCTTGAGTCAATCGCGAACGATGTCGCGTTGAAGTTCATGATCGAACTGGCCGAGATCAGCGTCCACGAATAAGCTTTCGCGTTGTTGAAGTTTGCGAGCCCCGCCTGTCCCGTCCCGGGGTTGACCGATATGAGTTGAATCGTGAACGGGTGGCCGGCCGTCGCCGTGATATTCAGGCTGCTGTTGGGGGCGTTGATCGCGCTGTAGTCCGTCCCGGGGGTTCCCGTTGCATTCATGATCGAAAACTGCAGCAGGCCGTCCTTCCCGAACACGAGGGAAACGTTGTTTGAGAACGTGAGGGTGCCGGGCACCGGGTACCCCGCTGCGCTTCCGAGGGTTCCAATGCCTCCTGAAACCGTGGATCCGTTTTTGAAGGTGAGGATCTCATGGAATGCCGGCGCGATGGTGCCATAGCCTGAGAGCGAGGAGTCGTCGTTGAGGATTAGTTGATTTGAAACCGTGACTCCGGGTGCGACCGCCAGGGCGCCGTCAGTGTTTAAGGTGACCGGTCCCGTGCCGAGCGCGGCATTGTTGCCTGCGATGACAACGACGTTCGCCTGAACCGTTGTCCCGTTGGAATACGTGTTTGCGCCGTTTAGATCCAGTTCCCCGGTGCCGCCCGTCGTGACATTCACGCTGCCCGGCCCATTGATCGTCCCGTAGTATTGGGTGGCGGGCGAATCGACCTGAATTTGCAGGGCGGTAGCGGCACCAAGGTCGATGGTGTTTCCCGAACCCGTCGCATCGCTCGCCATGTCGACGAGAGAAGGGTTCCCGCCCGCGGCAAAGTCGATCGCTGAGCCGTTTGACATAGTAAGGCCGGTAAGCGTCGGCTGGCCGCCCACCCTCGTGAAAGTGACCGTAGAGGCGTTGAAATTCGGATTCGTGAGACTAGGGTCGTTGCTGTTGAAAGTTAGGGTGCTGTTGTGCGCGGTGACCGGTCCGGTACCGAGCCCCTGGTCGTGGACGACCGTGACGGAAATGTCGTTGATTGTCGTCCCGCCCGAATAGGTGTTGTTCCCGCCTAAACTCACGCTGCTGGCTCCCCCTGAGCCGGTGATGGTGAGCGCGAAGCCTCCGGAAATCACGCCATCCGCCGTGAGATGGGAATTCGTGATGGCCCAAGTCTGGACCGCCCCGACAACAAGGGGCGCGTTGATCGTAGCTACGCTTATCGCCGAGTTGTTGGATTGATTCATCGCGATGCCCGATGACCCCAACGTCAGCGGATGGCCGCCTCCGATTGAAATATTGCCGGGCATCCCGAACCACGCCTCGATGTCGATGCCCAAGCCGCTCCCCGCAACGTTCATGGTCATGTTGTTTCCGGAGACTCCTTTTGATACGGCAGGAGAAAACTCCAGGATCTGCGTGCCATTGGGCACAACGCCACTGGACCAACTGGACGCGTCGTTAAAATTGCTGGTGCCGTTGCCGGTCCAGTTGACTGTGGGCTGCGCAAACGCATTTCCGCAGATCAAGGCGGAAGCCGTCAGGCACGTTGCGACCCATTCTAGCCGGATCATGCCGGGACGTTGAGGCGACCAGTTTTCAACGGCAATGCGAAATCCTGATGGAAACAAATTGAATTCCTTATGGGGTAAAGGCAGTGGGCAACCCGAGGCGGGGAGACGAATGCTAAACGGCTATTTGCCCTTGCCGCAATGGTCCCGGCATTCGGGAGCAGGGTCAGAATCAGGCCTTGCGCGGAATCAACGCCAACGCCGGCGCACAGCGGCACCGATTGCGCAAATTCCGCTCGCCATCAACGCCCAGGTCGACGGCTCGGGAACCGGCGTGAAATTAAGCATCAGGTTGCTGCCAAACTCGGAGACCGAGAATGCACCGCCGCCGAGCGCATTCTGGAAGAAGCTGGTTGAATCCACCGAGAAGTAGCTCGCGCTGAAGTTCGTGATCGAGCTGGCCGAAAGCAGCGTCCACGAGTAGGCCTGCGCGTTGTTGAAGTTCGCCAAGCCCACCTGGCCCGTGCTTGGGTTCACCGAGACGAGCTGGATCGTGAACGGGGAGATAGCGGTAGCCGTGATGTTGAGGTTGCTGGCGGGAGCGTTGATTGTGCTGTAGTCGGTTCCGGCCACCCCCGCGGCGTTCATTATCGAGAACTGCATTACGCCTCCCGGCCCGAATGTTAGGGATACATTTGGCCCGAATGATAGCGTGCCGGGCACGGAAATCGCGGTGGCGCTTCCGAGCGTTCCCCTGCCGCCGACGACAGCGGTTCCACTCTGAACGAAAAGCGCCTCGGGCGTAACCGGCTCAATGGTGCCATAGCCTGCGACCGTTGAGCCGTTGTTGACGACCAGCTGATTGCCGATCGTGACGCTAGGAGCGACCTCGAGGGCGGCGCCGAGGTTCAACGCGACGGCCCCCGTGCCGAGCGCTGAATCGCTCCCCGCGACTAGCAGGACGTTCGCGTTAACCGTCGTTCCGTTTGAGTACGTGTTGGAGCCGTTCAGGTCCAGCTCCCCGGTGCTGCCCGTCGTGACATTCACGCTGCCCGGCCCGTTGATCGTCCCGAAATACTGGGTGGCCGGCGAGTCGACCTGGATTTGCAGCGTCGTGCTGGCGCCAAGGCTGATGCTGTTCCCCGAGCCGACCGCGTCGCTCACCATGTCGACGAGGGACGGGCTTCCGCTCGCTGTGAAGTCGAGCACGGAGCCGTTCGTCATTGTCAGATTGGTCAATGTCGGCTGGCCGCCCGACCTGGTGAATGTCGCCGTTGAGGCGTTTAAAGTGGGATTCGTGAGGTTCGGGTCGTTGCTGTTGAAAGTGAGCGTGCTGTTGTTCGCGGTGACCGGTCCGGTCCCAAGGCCCTGATCGTGGACGACCGTGACGGAAATGTCGTTGATGGTCGTCCCGCCCGAATAGGTGTTGTTCCCCCCAAGCGAAACGCTGCTGACCCCCCCGGAGCCGGTGATGGTGAGTGCGGAGCCGCCGGAGATCACGCCGGTCACGCTCAGGGTGGAATTCGTTATCAGCCACGTCTGGACCGCCCCGAGGACGAGGGGGGCGCCGATGGACGCCACGCTGATCGCCGAGTTGTCGGACTGGTTCATGTCGATGCCGTCCGTGCCCAGCGTCAGCGAATGCGGCCCGTTGATTGATATGTTGCCGCCCGTCCCGCTCGACGCGTCGACCTTGATGCCGAGCGTGCTCCCCGCGATGTTCATGTCCAGCAGGTTTCCCGAGGGCCCTGTCGACCAGGCGGGTGAGAACTCCATCCATTCCCCGCCATCGGGCACGCCTAGGGACCAGTTCGCGGGATCACCGAAATTGCTGGAATGGTTGCCGCTCCATTGGTCGTTGTGCCCGAACGCAGTTCCGCAGATCAAAACGAAAGCGGCTGCGATGCACGCGCATCTCATTAGCCGGGACATGGCCGGCATGTTGTTACCAATGATTTGCACCTGCAACACTGAATAAGGCGTAGAACTACGTAGCAACGTGCCATGAGGCTCTGGATGTTAAGTGATTGATTCCCAAAGCCTATCGTTCGTCCCTGAGGATGGGAGCGAGGGATTTCCAGACTTCATCGGCAATGATCGCGGCGCCTGCCGGAGTCGGATGGACGCCGTCGTACTGGTTGAGCTCCGGCCTCCCGGCGACGCCGTCCAGGAGGAACGGGATAAGCGCGATGCCGTTCTTCCGGGCGAGGGCGGGGTAGATCGCGCGGAAAGCCTCGGCGTAATCGGGACCCATGTTCTGGGGCATCCTCATCCCGGCCAGGACGATCCTGGCCGCCGGGTATTTCGAGCGGACGCGGTCGATGATCGCCTGGAGGTTTGCCCGGGTCACCTCGGGCGCCGTGCCCCGCAGGCCGTCGTTGGCGCCCAGTTCCAGGACGAACACGTCCAGCCTCTGGCGCAGGACCCAGTCGATCCTGCGCAGGCCGCCGGCGCTTGTCTCCCCGCTGAGGCCCGCGTTGACGACGTGCCAGGGCAGGCGCTCCGCATCGATCTTCGCCTGGATCTGCGCCGGGTAGGACTGGGTGTCGGGATCCGCGAGCCCGTAGCCGGCGGTGAGGCTGTCGCCAAAGAACACGATCGTGCGGCCGCCCGGGGCGTCTGCCGCCGGGAGGAGTGCCGGGCCCGACCCCAGGGCAAGGACGAGGCCAGCCCACGCCGCCCAGGGCCTGCCTATCCATCTGGTGATTCGCCGTTCCATGCGCTTTCCGGGTCGGATGGCGGACGCTAACCCCCCTTTGCCGAATTTTCGAGCCGCCTGTTTGCTCTGGCCTAGCTCCGCCCCGAGTATTTCGTTTCCGCCATGCCATCCAATGCGATGCTCCGCGTCCAGCGCCTGACCAAGACATACTGGACCGCCGCCGGCCCGCTGACCGTCCTCCACGAGGCGAGCTTCGAATTGGAGGCGGGGGCCAGCATCGCCGTGGTCGGCCCGAGCGGCAGCGGCAAGACGACGCTCCTCGGGCTCTGCGCCGGGCTTGACCGCGCCACCGCCGGTTCGGTCGAGCTCGCCGGCGAGCGCCTCGACTCGCTCGACGAGGACGCGCGCGCGAGGGTCCGCAACGAGAGCGTGGGGTTCGTCTTCCAGAACTTCCAGCTGATCCCGACGCTCACGGCCCTGGAAAACGTCCTCGTCCCGCTGGAGCTTCGGGGCGAGCGGGGGTGCGAGCCGGAGGGTCGGGCGCTCCTCGACCGCGTGGGCCTGACGGCCCGCGCCGACCATTACCCCGTCCAGCTCTCAGGCGGGGAGCAGCAGCGCGTCGCCCTCGCGCGGGCGTTCATCAACCGGCCGAAGATCCTGTTCTGCGACGAGCCCACCGGCGACCTGGACGGCGACACGGCGGCCTCGATGACCGAGCTCATCTTCGGGCTCAACCGCGAGCGCGGCACGACCCTCGTCCTGGTGACGCACAACTTCGAGCTCGCCGGCCGGTGCCAGCGCATCCTGCGCCTGCGGAACGGGGCGGTGGCCTCCGACGAGCGCAACCCCGCGGTGTCCTGATCCGCCGCCATGAATTTCATCCTGAACATGGCCTGGCGCGATTCCCGTGCATCACGGCGCCGCCTGCTGCTGTATTCGCTCTCGGTCGTGCTCGGCATCGCCGCCCTGGTCTCGATCGGGTCGTTCAGCGCGAATGTCCGGGGCGCGATCCAGGCGGAGGCCAAGGGCCTCCTCGGCGCGGACCTGTTCGTGACGGCGCCCACCCCCCTGGGCACCCCGGTCATCACCTACCTGGGTGCGCTGGGCGGCGAGGTTGCGCGCGAGCAGATGTTCTCGTCGATGATGACCTTCCCTGAGACGAGCCGTCTCCGGCTTGTCCAGGTCCATGCGGTCGAGGGATCCTTCCCTTTCTACGGCCGGTTCGAGACCGATCCGGCGGGGGCCGCCGGCCGCCTGCGGTCGGGCGGGGCCGTCGCTATCCTTGAGCCGACGCTGCTCGCCCAGTTCGGCGTCCGGATCGGGGACCGGGTGAAGCTCGGCAGGACGCTCTTCACCGTCGTCGGCGCCCTCAGGAAGGTCCCTGGCGAGTCCCCCGGCGTCGCGATGATGGCCCCGCGCGCCTACATCCCGATGGGATCCCTGGCAGAGACCGGCCTCTCCGGGAACGAGGCGCTCGCCCGCTACCGGGCCATGGTTAAGCTGCCCCCCGCCCGCGACCCCGACGGCGTCGTCCGCGACATGAAGGCGAAGTTCCCGTCGGTGAGGCTCTCTTTCGAGACCGTGGAGGAGCGCAAGCGCAACCTCGGCCAGGCGCTGGAACACCTGGACGCGTTCCTGAGCCTGGTGGGATTCGTGGCGCTCATACTCGGCGGCATCGGGGTATCGAGCGCGCTCCACGCCTACATCCGGGAGAAGATCCCGACGGTCGCCGTCCTGCGCTGCCTGGGCGCGAGCGCGAGGCAGAGCTTCGCGGTGTACGTGGTCCAGGGGCTAGCGCTGGGGCTCGCGGGGGCGTGCGCCGGCGGGGTGCTCGGGGTGGCTGTCCAGATGGGCCTTCCCGCACTCGCCAGGGGGATGCTCCCGATCGACGTGAGTTTCTTCGTCTCGTGGGCCGCGCTCCTGCGCGGAACGGGCGCGGGCATCGTGATCTGCCTCCTCTTCTCGCTCCTTCCGCTCCTTGCCGTGAGGCGGATCCCCCCGCTCGCCGCTCTCCGCTCGGCGGTCGGCGAGCGTGCGGCAGCCGCGCCCGATCCGCTGAGGCTGGCCATCGTCGCGGCGATCTCCGCCGCCGTGGCCGGGTTCGCCATTTGGCAGACGGGCAAGGTCTCCGTGGGGCTCGGGTTCGCGGGGATGCTTGGGCTCGGATTCGGCGTGCTGCTCGGGCTCGCCCATGCGGTCGCGTGGGCGGCCCGCCGGTTTGTCCCGAGGCGCCTCCCGTACGTGGTGCGGCAGGGGTTCGCCAACCTCCACCGGCCGAACAACCGGACCGTCCTCCTGCTGCTGTCGCTAGGGCTCGGCACGTTCCTTGTCCTCACGCTCGTTCTCGTCCGCACGACCCTTCTCCGCGAGATCCAGGGCTCGGGCGCCGCGGGCCGGCCCAACCTCATCTTCTTCGACATCCAGGACGACCAGATCGGCCCGCTGGAACGCGTTGCGGCGGCGGCCGGCTCGCCGGTCGTCGAGAGCGCGCCGATCGTCACCATGAGGATCCGGTCGATCCGGGGAATGACCGTGGAGAAGATCCAGACCGGGAAGGGCGTGCGGATCCCCGACTGGGCGCTCCGGCGCGAGTACCGGTCGACCTTCCGAGGGAGGCTCTCCCCGACGGAGAAGGTGGTGCAGGGCGCGTTTGCCGGCCGCGCCGACCCGGGCTCCGGCCCGGTGCCGGTGTCGGTCGAGGAGGGCCTCGCCCGCGAGATGCAGCTTCATCTCGGGGACGAGATCGACTGGGACGTCCAGGGGCTGCCGGTGCGCACCCGCGTGGGGAGCATCCGCGCCGTGGAGTGGCGCCGGATGGAGCCGAATTTCTTCGTCGTATTCCCGGAAGGAGTCCTAGAGGGAGCCCCGAAGACCTATGTCGCGGCGGTCATCGCGGCTTCGCCGGCCGACTCCGCGAGGGTGCAGCGGGCGGTGGTGGACCAGTTCCCCAACGTGACCGCGATCGACCTGGCGCTGGTGGTCGAGACGCTCGACGGGATCTTTTCAAAGGTGGCGTTCGCGGTGCAGTTCATGGCGCTCTTCACCGTGGCGACCGGCCTGGTCGTGCTCGCGGGGGCGGTCCTCACCGGGCGCCGCCAGAGGATCAGGGAGGCGGTGCTCCTCCGGACGCTCGGCGCGGCCCGGCGGCAGGTGGCGCTCATCCAGCTTGTCGAGTACGCCGTCCTGGGGGTCCAGGCTGCCGTGGTCGGCGGGCTTCTCGCGGTCGCCGGAAACGCGCTCCTCGCGCGCTACGTGTTCCACGTGGCGGCGGCGGCGCCGGCATGGCAGATCGGGGCGGCGGTGGCGGCCGTTGCCTCGCTCGCGGTGGCGACCGGCTTCGCCGCCGGCCGCGGGGTGATGGATCATCCTCCGCTTGAAATCATTAGGCAGGAGACTTGAACCGCCGCACGCCGCCCGCGGGAATCCATGCTCCCGCACAGGGCGGGCATCCGGCCAGGCTCCCGGGCGGATCCAGCCGGGCCGAGAATTGCTGAAACGATGGCACCTCGGGCCTCGTCTCTTGTCATGACACCGAATCCCTTGCCCAAGGCACGCGCCCAACGCCTGACAGGACTTCCCCGCCGCCCGGAGCTGCTGCGCCGTCTTTCCGCTCTGGCCGCTGCGGCGGTCTTCGCGTCTGCGGCGGCGGCGGCGCCCTTCAAGGATGCATCCGGCCTGAGCGCGAGGGAGCTGAAGCAGGAATACAGGGACGGCGTCGTCCTGACAAAGCCGAAGGCGGAGATGGTCCCGGGTATCGACAAGGCGGAGAGGGCCGAGGGGCTCGTGCCGCGCGCGGATTTCGAGCGGTTCGGGCATGTGCGGGTCCTCGGGATTGCCGCAGGCGACACGGTGCCGGCCGCGGTCGCGAGGCTCAAGGCCACGGGGCGCTACGAATACGTGGAGCCGGACTACATCCGGCGCATAGCGACCGTTCCCAATGACCCGCAGTTCGCAAACCAGTGGGGGCTCAACAACACCGGTGCCAACGCCGGCGGGGGCGGGATCGCGGGCGCCGACATCCATGCCGAGGCGGGCTGGAGCGTGCGCTCCGGAGCGGCGGGCGTCATAGTGGGCATGCTCGATTCGGGCGCCCTCCTGAGCCACGAGGACCTTGTGGCCAACCTTTGGGTGAATTCCAAACCGGGCACGACGGCGACGTACAATTCGACGCCCGAAACGGACAGCCTCAACGGCCTCAATGCGGTGGCCGGGACCGGCCCCCCCGCGGACGACGAGGGCCACGGGACGGCTACGTCGGGGGTGGTCGGCGCGGTGGGCAACAACGGGCTCGGGATCTCCGGCGTCGCGTGGTCGGTGCAGCTGATGGAGCTCAAGTTCATCAGCAGCAGCGGAGGGGGATCCACGTCCGACGAGCTCCCGTGCATCGATTACGCGATCGCGCACGGCGTGAGCGTCATCAACGCAAGCTACGGGAGCCAGAGCTTCTCGCAGGCCGAGATGGACGCGATCCAGGCGGCGGGCAGGGCGGGGATCATATTCGTGTGCGCGGCGGGGAACAGCGCGGAGAACATCGACATATCCCCGTTCTTCCCGGCCGACTGCCCGCTCGACAACATCATCTGCGTCGGCGCCTCGGACAACCGCGACCTTCCCGTGTATTTCTCAAACTACGGGTCGGGATCGGTCGAGATCTTCGCGCCCGGCGAGAACATCCTCTCGACCGACTACACGGGCACGTCCTCCTACGCCTACGAGAGCGGGACGTCGGTGGCGGCGCCCTTCGTTGCAGGCGCGGTCGCGCTGCTGAGGGCGCAGCACCCGGGCGACACCTACCGGGAGACCATCAACCGGGTCCTCAACGGCGCGGACCCCGTCGCGGGCCTGGCGGGCAGGGCGCAGACCGGGGGCCGGCTGGACCTCGCGAACTCGCTTGCGTCGGCCCCGAACACCGCGCCCAACGCGCTCTTCGCGAACCGCACGGTCCTGGCGGGCCTGGACCCGTACACGCGATCGAACAACGCGGACACGCCGTTGGCGCTAGAGGCGGGCACGCCGGCGATCCCGGGCGGGTCGGGGGCCGGCGGGCATTCCCTGTGGTGGCAGTGGACGGCCCCCGAGAACGCGAGCGTCGAGATCGACACCAGCGGCACGGGCGGGGGGCAGTACTTCACCGGGGGAAGCACCTTCCCGACGCTGCTCGGCGTGTACACGGGATCGAGCCTGGGCTCGCTCACCGCCGTCGCCACGAGCGCCACCTACAAGTCCGAGCCCCTGGAGGGGGGCAACGGGGCGACCGTCGGGTACAGCCAGGTGACCTTCGAGGCCGCGGCCGGGACGACATACCAGATCAACGTCCAGGGGCAGGGAGGCGCGACCGGGCAGGCGGTCCTGGCGATCTACACGGACCCGGACTACGATTCCTTCTCGAAGGCCCGGGTCCTCGCCGGCCCGAGCGTCTCGGTCCTGGACGCCAACCCGAACGCGACCCGCGAGGCGGGCGAACCCACAATCCTCGGCAACGCCGGCGGGCACTCGCTATGGTACTCCTGGACGGCCCCCTATTCGGGGAACGCGCAGGTCTCCGGATACAGCTACGATTTCAACCCGGCTGTCGCCGTCTACACCGGCACGGCGCTCAGCAGCCTCACGACGGTCGCCGCGGCCTCGGCGACGGGCAGCACCGGGACGACGACCGCCGCCAGCCAGTGCCTCTGCACCTTCAGCGCCGCGGCGGGCACGACCTACCTCATCACCGTCGACGGCGTTACCGCGGATGACATCGGCGAATTCACGCTCTCGATAGCGGACTCGAAGTGGCAGGCGACAACGGGCGATGCGGTGACCTGCTCGCCCGCGGTCGGGACCGATGGGACGGTCTACGTCGGGAGCAACGACAACGCCCTCTACGCCATCAACCCGGCGACCGGGGCTGTCGAGTGGAGCTACGCGGCCGGAAATGTTTTCGACACGAGCTCCGCCGCCGTCGGCTCGGACGGGACGGTCTATGCGGGTTGCACCGACGGAAACGTCTACGCGCTCAATCCGGACGGCACCCTCAAGTGGAAATTCACGGTGCCCACGCCGTCGGACCCTTCGCTCGACAACGGGTTGGACTCGTCGCCCGCGCTGGCTTCGGACGGGACCGTCTACATCCACGCGGACGACGGGAACCTATACGCGCTCAATCCGACGGGCGGCACGGTGAAGTGGACGATTCCGGTCCCGGGGATGTCGTACGCGGCCCCGACGATCGCGCCCGACGGGACGGTCTACATAGGGACCGACGGCGGGCAGCTCTATGCCGTCACTCCCGCGGGCGCGCAGAAGTGGGTGTTCGCGACGCCGGTCCCGGGCGATCCGATCTACACGGCCGCGGCGATCGACGCCCAGGGTAACGTCTACCTCGGAACGCTCGGCGGGAATTTCTACTCGGTCGGCCCGGGCGGCGCCCTGCGCTGGGCCTACGCCGTGGGCAACGGGGTCACATCCGCCCCGGCGCTGGCGAACGGCAACGTGTACTTTGGCGGCTATGACGGCAACCTGTACGCGCTCACCACGGCGGGCTCGCTCGCGTGGAAATATCCCCTTGGGACCCAGGTGAGGGCGAGCGCTCCGGCGGTCGACTCGAACGGCGTCATCTACGTCGGCTGCTATGACCACAACGTGTACGCGGTCACCCCGGGCGGGACGCTGGAGAGGATCTTCGCGAGCGACGACATCATCCGCTCCTCGCCCGTCATCTCGGGGACGACCCTCTATTTCGGGAGCGAGGACCACAAGGTGTACGCCTTCGACATAGGCGCCGGCCCGGCGGCGTCCGACTGGCCGATGTACCAGTTCGACGGCCAGAGGCCCGGCCGGGCCGTGTCCAGCGTCCTCGAGATCACGGACCAGCCGGCAGGCCAGCTGGTGACGGCCGGTTCCCCGTTCTCGCTCACCGTGGACGCCCTGGCGCCCGGGACGATCACCTACCAGTGGTACCTGAACGGCGCGGCGATAGCGGGCGCCGTCAACTCGACCTACGCGGTGGCCTCCGCCTCGGCGTCGGACGCCGGAAGCTACACGGTGACCGTGACGAGCGGCTCGGGCAGCGTCACAAGCGCGCCGGCCGCCGTGACCGTGAGCGCGAGCATCCCGGGGAGGATCGTGAACCTCTCGGCGCGGGCGGACGTCGGCACGGGGGCAAACATACTCATCGCGGGCTTCGTGATAAGCGGCTCCGGCAGCAAGGGAATGGTGCTGAGGGGCGTGGGCCCGACGCTCGGCGCCGCGCCGTTCAACGTGCCGGGGGCCCTGGCGCAGCCGCAGCTGACCCTGATCAACCCGGCGACCGGCTCGACGATCACCATGGGGACTGCATGGGGCGGGGGCACGACGCTCGCCAACTACTTCACCCAGGTGGGGGCGTTTGCGCTGCCGGCGGCCTCGGCGGATGCGGCTGTCTACGAGACCCTGGCGGCGGGCCCGTACACCTCGGAGATCAGCGGCGTTAATTCGACGACGGGCGTGGCGCTGGCGGAGATCTATGACACGGATCCGGGGTCGACCGCGGCGAGCCTTGTAAACCTTTCCGCGCGGGCGGACGTCGGCACCGGCGCGAACATCCTCATCGCGGGCTTCGTCATCGAGGGCACGCAGCCCGCCAAGGTGCTCCTCCGGGGGATCGGCCCTGCGCTCGCCAGCGCCCCGTTCAATGTGCCGGGAGCCCTGGCGCAGCCGTCGATCGGCCTCTACGACTCGACGAGCACCCTGATCTCGAGCGACACCGGCTGGGGCAATCTGCCGGTCGCGGGCACCTCGGCCGTCCAGGCGGCGGTCCGCCAGGCCACCGCGTCCGACATGAGCGGCGCCGGGGCGTTCAACCTGCCGGGCGGATCGGCCGACAGCGCGATGGTCGCGACGCTGCCCGCAGGGAGCTACACGCTTGAGCTGAGCGGTGTCGGCTCGGCGACGGGAGTGGGGCTGATCGAGATCTACCTCATGCCCTAGGTGCGGCTTCGAGAGGGGTTTCAGGCGGGGCGGGGTGGGCTCCGCCGGCGTTCATTGGGCGGTCGGAACGTATTCTTCCTCCAGTTTGCAGATGAACGCCTCAAGCTCGGAAGGGTTCATCGTGCGCGGATCCTGCCCGGGCGGCCGCCCGCGCAGGATCGTCGAGATGAGCGTCGCGCGGTCCGCGGCGTTCCGCGACCTGCCGAAGGCGAGGTAGTACTGCGAGGGGTCGACCGTGAACCGCGTCTCCCCGCCCGCGGCGAGCCCGATGACCTTTCCGGACGGGAGCCGGATCAAAAGCGTCCCGCCGGCTGCCGCGGGGCCGGCGGGCCTGATCACAGCCGCGATCAGGCCGCTGTCGCGGCTGAGCGCTATGTCGAGGCGCCAGTCTCGAAAATGGAAGTTGCCGACGTGCGCATGGTCGACCCCGGGCGGCAGGCTTGGGGCGAGCCCAAGGTCGGCGCCGTCGGGCTCGAGGTCAACGCCCAGGAGCAGGAGAAGCGCCGACGTGACAAAGTCCCCGTGGGACCATGTGATCAGCGGCTTGTCGGGGATCCCCCTCCTGTCCCAGTTCTCGGGCAGGTAGTAGCACGAGGCGTCCGCGTCGTAGCCCTTCTTGTTGACGATCCCGGACAGGAGGTACCTCCACGCAAGGTCGGTCCGGCCGAGGAGCCATTCGTCCTGCGCCGCCCAGGACATGATGATGGGCCAGGTGTCCGGCTCCCCCTTCGGCGCATGGGGGCTGCCGGGATTCGGGCCGAAGCGGAAGATGGAGTGGTCCGGGTTCTCCAGGTCCCTCCTGATCTGCGCCTGGGTGGAGGCGAAGCCGGGATCGTCGACCCGGACTATGCCCTGGCCCCTTCCGAACGCCTCCATCCGGCCGATGATGAGCATCCCGGCGTCAACCCGGTCGTCGCGCATCGGGCCGTTGCGGCTCTCCGCCTTGGGGTACTCCCGATCGGCAAACGACTGGCCGGCGGCCCCCGCCATCGGGATGATGCGGCCCTTGTCCCTGTCGTATGCCTGGATCAGGAACTGCCTCTGCAGGCGGTCGGCCGAGTCGTTCCACCGCCCGGCCTCCTGCGGGTGGCCCAGTTTGGCGGCGATCTTCGCTGCCGCGCGCAGCCCGCTGTAGATCTCCGCGTTGGGCCATGACGACGGGGCCGGAATGAAGCAGATCCACTCCTCCGCCACGTTGAGCATCCCCTCCCTGGCGATGCGCCGCGTGTAATAGTCGGCGTAGTAGCTCACGTACGGCCAGACCTTCCCTAGGAACACGGTGCCCTCGGGGCTAAGCAGGGAATGGAACCACATCCCGGTGATCGCTATGGCCGGCTGCTGGGCCTCCCTCTCGCCGCCGACGGAGAAGTCGCGCTGCGCGCCCCAGAACGCAAAGTAGCGGTCTACCGCGCCGTAGTCCCCTGCCAGGGAGAGGCCGATCATGGAGTAGGTTCCGTCCCGCAGCCATGAGTCACGGTAGAAGAACTCATCCGCGATGACATCCCCGGAGGCGAACTCCCCCGAGGCGACGGCATCGATGGAATACTCGAACATGCGGTCCAGCTTCCGGTCTCCGGTCTCCAGCGTCACGCGGCCCGGGACAAGATCCTCCTCGCTGTCGCTCGTGCCGCCCAGGAGGTTCACCCACGACGCGGCGTAGGATCCCGGCGCCTTGGGGTCCATGCTCCGCTCCGTCGCGTCGATGCAGAGAAGGACCTCCCTTGCGGAGTCGAACTGCTCGGTCGCGCCGCCCCGGTCGATCGAAAGGGTCTTCCCTTGCGGCTGCGTTGCCAGGACGAGCCTCGGCCCGCTGGTCGTCGTAAGCACGGCGTTCTCGCCGCGCCACGCCGTCTCGAATTCCTCGCACCCGGCCACGTCGTCCGAGCGGCAGCCCACGGTGAACTCCGGGTGCTTGAATCGCGCCACCAACCTGAGATCGACGGGCCTCGCGAAGGCGTATTTCACGAACATCGGGCTCAGGGCGGCGCCCTTCCTCGAGCTTATCTCGATCGAAACCAGGCCGTCGTCGGACTGCAGGCGGATGTACCCGGGCCGGGTGCCGGCGTGGTGGTACTTAAGCGAGCGGAGGTCCAGCCACCGGTCCCCCGACCGGACCTGGCCGTAGATGGACGTCTCCAGGAAGAGGGGCACGTGGCGCATCCTGCCCTTGTCCATTCCCGACCAGATCTCCTTGACCTGGCCGTCGATCCCGGCGCGGACCAGCATCGTCGGGCCCGTCGCATACGTGTCCGTTATCTCGAACTCGGGCACCATGTCGACGCCGCGGAGGGCGCCTGCGGAAAGGATTAGCGGGAGGGCCGTGAGGAGGCGTTTCATGTCCGGGGGATGCGGGGTGTTTTGTCTGGGCGCCGCGGGGCGGACGCGGGACAGGCGCCGTCATGGCGCGGCTGCCGGGCGTTGGCAACGCGCCCGGCGGCCTATCTCTTCCCGTAGAATGCGGGGCCCCGCCCGGCGCCCCAGTGCAAGCCGCGGCCGCGCAGGAGCGCGCGCTGCAGGAACGACTGCGCGAGCTTCACGGCCCACGCAAGGTCCGCCCCCCTCCCGAGCCACGCCGCGATCGCCGAGGAAAGGACGCAGCCGGTGCCATGGGTGTTGAGCGTCATGATGCGGGGGCCCTCGTACCAGAGGGCGTCGCCGTCGGGCATGACGAGGCAGTCGCGCCAGGTCTTGCCCGGGGCGTGGCCGCCCTTCACCAGGACGGGCCGGCCGCACTCGGCCGAGATCCTCATCGCCGCCCTCTTGGCCTGCGCATGGGACTGGACGGGAAGGCCCGAGATGGCGGCGGCCTCCGGCCAGTTCGGGGTGACGAGCGAGGCCAGGGGGAAGAGCTGCTCCCGAAGCGCGCGGATGCCGGCCTTGGTGAGGAACCGGGTGCCGCTCGCCGAGGCGATGACCGGATCGACCACGAGGGGGATCGTGGGGACCTTGGCGAGCGCGGCCGCAACAATCCGGATCGCGCTCGGCCCGGGAAGGAGGCCGGTCTTCGCCGCCGCCACGGGAAACCCGGCGAGCGCCGAGGCGATCTGGGCGGCGATCAGCGCATCGGGCACGGGCCGCCACTCGCTTATGTGCGTCGTGTCCTGCGCGGTGACGGCGGTGATGGCGGTGAGGGCGTGGCCGCCGATGGCGCGGATCGTGCGCAGGTCCGCCTGGATTCCCGCGCCGCCTCCGCTATCGGAGCCGGCGATCGTCAGGACGCAGAAAGGGGGGACACTCATGGCGGCGTTGGGATTATCCGCGTCTTTTCTCGGCGAGACTCCCGCTGCGGAGGGGGCATGACGAGCTCGGACGCTGGGCACGGTGATTGTTTACCCTCTTTTTTCAAGGTGATGGAGCCGAATCGGCAAGACCGTCTTCTTATATCCGATGAAATCCTTGGCGTCGGTGAAAATCGCCGAGTCGTGGCGCATCGCGGCCCTGCGGATGGCGGGGCCGGTCAAACGGCAATGTATCAATCTAGCCCGGAAGGGGTTGCGGTTCAAAGCCGATTTATGCGGCCAAGGAGGATGTCAACTCGGCGGGCCCGTGGCCGACCGGCCCGTTCCTAGGGCCCGATGCGGGCCGGGTCTAGCCAGGCCTTCAGGCCGCCGCGCAGGCTTACCGCCGAGCGGAAGCCGTGCCGCTCGCGCAGTATCCGGATGGCGTAAAGGCTGCGCGCGCCCACGGCGCAGTAGACCACCGTGGGGACGGCGGGGTCGAGCGGGGCGATGTCCGAGCCAAGGGCCGCCTGGAGGCGCCCGAGCGGCACGTGGGCCGACGGCTCGATCGATCCCTGGGCCCTCTCCCAGCCCTCGCGCACGTCGAGGAGCTGGAGCGGCGCCCCGGTCCCGAGCATGCGCCGGAGCTCCTCGCAGCCGATCTCGTCTTGCGCCGCCGCGGCCACACAGGTCTCCCCGTACCCGTCGGGCGGCAGCTCGGTGATCTTGCGCCCGCCGGGATCGCGGCGGAGCCCGACGACGCAGGAGTCCATGGTCAGCGTGTTCAGGACGAGGAGCCGGCCCGACAGGGGCTCGCCGATCCCCGCCAGGACCTTGATGGCCTCGCATGCCTGGGCCGTGCCGATGATCCCGGTGACGGCGCCGAGGACGCCGGCCTCGGCGCAGTTGGGCACGGTCCCGGGCTCCGGGGGTTCCGGGAAGAGGCAGCGGTACGTGGGCCCGCCGCGCCAGTTGAACACGCTAACCTGGCCCTCGAATCCCTGGACCGCGCCGTAGACGAACGGACGCCCCGCGATCACGCATGCGTCGTTCACAAGGTACCGGGTCGGGAAGTTGTCGGAGCCGTCGACGACAAGGTCGCAGGAGCGCACGAGGTCGAGCGCGTTGGAGCGGTCGAGGCGGAAGGGAAACGGGTCGACCCGGACCAGCGGGTTGAGCGAGCGGAGCCTGCGCGCGGCGGCCTCCGCCTTGTTCGCGCCCTGATCCGCGATGTCGTAGAGAACCTGGCGCTGCAGGTTCGAGATGTCGACGCGATCGGGGTCGGCGATGGTGATCCGCCCGACGCCGGCAGCGGCGAGGTAGAGGAGGGCGGGGCAGCCGAGGCCGCCGGCCCCGACGACGAGCACCGATCCGGCCTTGAGTCTCTCCTGCGCCGCCGCGCCGAAGCCGGGGAGCGACAGGTGCCGCTGGTATCGGCTGGCTTCCTCGGGTCGTAGTGGCATCGGGAACGGGGCCGCTATGAGGAAACCAGCGCCTGCGGGGCCGCGAGGGCGACGCGGCGGACGGGGTGCCGGCCCCCGAACCCGTCGTACGTCGGGTCCCAGTCCTTCCAGACGGGCTCGTAGCCCTGTGACCTGAGGTACGCGGCGACCTCGGCCGGGCTCCGGTTGTCGTCTATCTCAAACTGCTCCAGGGAGTCGGGCCCGCCCGCGTAGCCGCCCGGGTTCGTGCGCGATCCCGCGCTCATCGAGGTGAAGCCGAGCCGGAACGCCCGGTTCCGGAACACCTCGCTCTCGCGGGTGGAAAGCGAGAGCTCGGCCTCGGGGCTGAGGAGCCGGAACGCGCACGCGGCCTGGACAAGGTCGCGCTCGCCGAAGGGCCTGACCTGGATCTCCCCCCCCTCGTGGGGGCGGAGCCGGGGAAAGGAAACGGACGTCCGCGTCCGCCAGTGGACGGTCTCGACGTGGCGCAGGTGGAGCCCGGCGAACCAAGCATCCGCCCGCCAGTCGCCGAGGCCGAACAGCGCCCCGAGGCCGATCTTCTTCATGCCCGCGCGGCCGAGCCGGTCGGGCGTCCCGAGCCGCCAGGCCATGTCGGACTTGGGACCGCTCAGGTGGTGCCTCAGGTAGGCCCGCTCGTCGTAGGTTTCCTGGTAGACGAGGACGGCGCTCGCGCCCTCCTCCGCCAGCGCGGCATAGTCCTCCTGCGGCAGCGGCTGGACCTCGATCCAGAGCCCGGAGAAGAGCGGCCGCAGGAGCCGCAGCGCGTTGGCAAGGTAGTCGCGGCCCACGCGGGAGGTCTCGCCGGTCACGAGGAGGACGCTGTCGAATCCACGGGCGCGGAGCACGCCGGCCTCGGCGAGGATCTCGGGGTCGGACAGCACCTTGCGGCGGATCTTGTTGTGCGCGCTGAACCCGCAGTACGTGCACACGTTTGCGCACGCGTTCGAGAGGTAGAGGGGCGCGTAGAGACGCATGGTCCGGCCGAACCGCTCGACGGTGCGCTGGTGGGCGGCCTGCGCCATGTCCTCAAGGAAGGGCGACGCGGCCGGGGAAAGGAGCGCCGCGAAGTCCTCGAGGTCGACGGATCCCCGGGGCCGGCCAAGGGCCCGCCGCACGTCGGCGGGGGTCCTGGACGCTATCCTGCGCGCGACCGCGTCGAAGTCGTGCCGGCGCCAGACATCGATGAAGTTCACGGGCCGGCCTCCCCCAGGAACGCCGTCAGCGGCGAGGTCGCCCTTGCGCGGGCGGTTTCGGACCCGGCTCCGGGTCCCGCGAGCCCGGCCTCCCACGCGGCCCGCCCGGCCTCGACGCCGAGCCGGAACGCCTCCGCCATCGCGACGGGGTCGGCCGCCGCGGCGATCGCCGTGTTCACGAGCACCGCATCGGCGCCCATCTCGAGCGCCGCCGCCGCGTGGGACGGGGCGCCGAGCCCCGCGTCGACGACGACGGGCACGTGGCTCTGGGCGATGATGATCTCGAGGAACACCCTGGACTCGAGCCCGAGGTTGCTCCCGATCGGGGCGCCGAGCGGCATCACGGCCGCGGCGCCCGCGTCCTCGAGCCGCTTGCACAGCACGGGGTCGGCGTGGACGTACGGGAGCACGGTGAACCCCCGCTTGGCCAGCAGCTCGGTCGCATGGAGGGTCTCCGTCGCGTCGGGCATCAGGTACTTCGGGTCGGGATGGATCTCGAGCTTGAGCCAGCTCGTTCCGAGCGCCTCCCGGGCGAGCTCGGCCGCGAGCAGAGCCTCCCGCGCATTGCGCGTCCCCGAGGTGTTGGGGAGCAGGCGGAAGCGGGCCGTGTCCAGGTGCCCCAGGATGTCGTCGGGCTCGCCGCCCGTGCGCACGCGTCCCAGGGCCACGGTCACGAGCTGCGTGCCCGAGGCCTCGAGGCTCCGGCGCATGATCTCGCCCGAGCTGAACTTCCCGGTCCCGACAAAAAGGCGGGACGAGAACTCGACTCCGGCGATGACCAGGGGCTTAGGGCTCATTGGCGTGAAGAGGGACCCGGGGCCAGCTCTGCGGGAAGGTCCCAGGCATCGAGGAATTCGCGGAGGTTCTCCTCTAAGCGGCCGCCCGAGTAGAGGCGTGACGATACCGCCGCCCCCGCGGCGCCGGCGTCGCGGAGCGCGGGAAGGTCGCCGGGAACGACCCCCCCGATGACCCAGGCCGGTATTCCGCGCAGCTCGGCGATCAGCCGGCCGACCCCGTCCAGCCCGAGAACCGGGGCCAGGTTCCGCTTGGTGCTCGTGAAACGAAGCGGCCCGACGCCCGCATAATCCAGGCACCCCGCGGCGGCCGCCCGCATGGCGTCGCCGCGGCTGCCAACCGTCCCCCCGAGGATCCGGTTCGGCCCGAGCCGCCGCCGCGCCTCGGCCCAATCGGCGTCAAGGCCCCCGAGGTGGGCGCCGTCGGCACCCGCCTCGAGCGCAATGTCGATGCTGTCGTTCACGATCAGGACGGCTCCGTGCCGCCGGCACGCGGCGGCGGCGGCGGCGGCCTCGGTCAGCCAGGCGGCGTGGGTCGCGCCCTTCATCCTAAGCTGTATCCATCGCGCCCCGGCGGCGCACAGTCGGGCGGCTTGGCCGGCATGGGTGATGCCGATCCCGTCCTGGGTCAGGCACATCACGGGGAAGAACTTGCGGGGATCAAGCGGCATGGCGCACCCTCTCCAGCCTTGCCGCCTCGTTCCAGATTGCGGCGAACTCCCGCACCGGGTCGGGGTCGTTCCAGACGGCCCCGAGGACCGCGGCGCCGTCGAAACCGATTTCATCGCAGCGGGCGAGCCTCTGGACGGTGATCCCGCCGATCGCCAGGACGCGCGTCGGCCTTGGGGCCCCAGCGGCGCCCATGCGCCTCGAATGCCTGAGGGCGGCCCAGAGCTCATACCAGGGAAAGTCCGCGGCCGGGACGTGGCCCGGCTTCGAGATCGAAGGGAACACGGGCCCGAAAAGGATCGAATCATAGGCCCCCAGGTGCCTCCGCAGCGACAGGAGGTCGTGGCATGACCGGCTCACGGCGTCCGGGGGGGGGCTGCCATGGCCCGCGTCCTTTTCGTGGCTGCCGCCCAAGCCCAGCCTCCCGACGAGCGAGTGGTGCTCGTGCAGGACGATCCTCGGCCGCCATTCCGCGGGGAGGCCGCGCAGCCACGCCTCGAGCTCGGCGGCCGTCCACGAGGGCTTGCGGACATGGTAGCGCTGCAGCCCGGCCGCGAAGAACCTCCTCATCGCGGGAACCTCGCGCGGGTCCCTCGAATCGGGGGAGATGACGACGATCTGCATGGGAGGCGGCGGGCGGTTCAGCCCCCCTGCGTCGCGCGGATCACGAGGACGCGGTCCCTCTCCGCTAGCGCGCGCGATGCCCACTCGGCGCGGGGCACGACCTCGCCGTTCACCGCCGCGGCGACGCCCCTCCGGTCGGCGAGCCCGAGCTCGCACAGGAGCCCCATGAGCGTCCCGTCGCCGGCCAGCTCATGGGGCCGGTCGTTGAGGAAGATCGCGCGTGCTGGCGGGGACGCCCTCATTTGGTCGAGACGACGTAGATCTCGCCGCCCAGCTCGCGGAACTCCCCGGCCTTCGCCCGCATGCCGGCCTCCAGCGCGGCCTCTGTCGTCAGGCCCTGCTCCTCGGCGTAGCGCCGGACGTCGTCGGTGATCTTCATCGAGCAGAACTGCGGCCCGCACATCGAGCAGAAGTGGGCCGTCTTCGCGCTCTCCTGGGGGAGGGTGGCGTCGTGGTACTCCCGGGCCCTCTCCGGATCGAGCGAGAGGTTGAACTGGTCCTCCCAGCGGAACTCGAAGCGGGCCTTCGAGAGCGCGTTGTCCCGGTACTGCGACGCCGGATGGCCCTTCGCCAGGTCGGCCGCATGAGCGGCGATCTTGTAGGCGATGACCCCCGCCCTCACGTCGTCCTTGTCAGGCAGGCCCAGGTGCTCCTTGGGCGTGACGTAGCAGAGCATCGCCGTGCCGTGCCACCCGATCATGGCCGCGCCGATCGCGCTCGTGATGTGGTCGTAGCCCGGCGCGATGTCGGTCGTCAGGGGCCCGAGCGTGTAGAAGGGGGCCTCCCTGCACCAGTCGAGCTGCTTCTCCATGTTCTCGGCGATCAGGTGCATCGGGACGTGGCCGGGCCCCTCGCACATCACCTGGACGCCGAGCTCCCATGCGCGGAGGGTGAGCTCCCCCTGGGTCCTCAGCTCCGCGAACTGGGCCTCGTCGTTCGAGTCGGCGATCGAGCCCGGGCGCAGGCCGTCCCCGATCGAGAAGGAGACATCGTACGCCGCCATGACCTCGCAGATCTCGTCCCAGCGCGTGTAGAGGAAGCTCTCCTGGTGGTGGGCGAGGCACCACTTGGCCATGATCGACCCTCCGCGGCTCACGATTCCCGTCATGCGGCGGGCCGTGGAGGGGATCGCCCGCAACCGGACGCCCGCGTGGATCGTGAAATAGTCGACACCCTGCTCGGCCTGCTCGACGAGGGTGTCCCTGAATATCTCCCATGTCAGGTCCTCGGGGCGCCCGCCCGCCTTCTCGAGCGCCTGGTAAATCGGCACGGTCCCCACGGGCACCGGGCAGTTGCGCAGGATCCACTCGCGGGTCTGGTGGATGTTGCGCCCCGTCGAGAGGTCCATCAGCGTGTCGCCGCCCCACTTGACCGACCAGCGCATCTTCTCGACCTCCTCGTCGATCGAGGAGGCGACCGCCGAGTTGCCGATGTTCGTGTTGATTTTGACGAGGAAGTTGCGGCCGATCACCATCGGCTCCAGCTCCGGGTGGTTGATGTTGGCGGGGATGATCGCGCGCCCGCGGGCGACCTCGTCGCGGACGAACTCCGGGGTGATCTCCCCGGGGATCGAGGCGCCGAGGCTCTGGCCCGGGTGCTGGCGCCAGAGCGAGTTGCGCGGCCCCGCGGCCGTGAGCTCCATCAGGTCCGCGGCGCGCTGGAGCTTGGTGTTCTCGCGGATCGCGACGAACTCCATCTCCGGGGTCACGATCCCCCTCCTGGCGTACGCGAGCTGCGTCACGCGCCTTCCGGCCTTCGCCCTAAGTATCTTCCGGGCGCTGCGGTTGAAGAACTTGATCGGGTTTCGCCGCCCGTCGCCCTCCGCCTGCTCGCGGTGCCTCTCCGATAGGTAGCCGTCGTCCACGGGACTCACCTCCCGGCCCGGGATCTCCTCCACGTCGCCCCGCTCGGCGATCCAGGCGGCGCGGACCGCCGGAAGCCCGAGGGCCGGGTCGGCGTGGGACGCGGGATCGCCCCAGGGCCCCGAGGTGTCGTACACGCGCACGGGCTCGTTCGGCACCTCGGTGCCGTTGGGCAGGCGGGTGGGGGAGAGCGCGATCTCGCGCATCGGGACGCGCAGGTCGCCGCGCGTGCCCGCGACGTAGACCCGGCGCGAGGAGGGAAAGAGGCGGTGGCCGGCGGTGGCGGCTTCGATGGGTTGGGACATGGGAGGGATGTTTTGCGGCCGCGGCCCACCCCGCGGGTCGGGTCACAGATCCCTCCGCTTGCCGCGGACGGCCCTGTTTTCCCTACGGCGGTGTGAGACGCATCAGGTTCCGAGGATTTGGCGGCCGATCGCGCTGCCATCTCAGCCCGGCGCTCCGGGCTCTCCTAAACGAGGACGGATCGACCGTATCCAGGTTGGGCGCCGTATCAACTGGAAACATGGTTTTTTCGTTGAAACCTCCGGTCCCATTGAACGTCACTATATTGCGTCATTAGATTGCAAGAGCCCCGCTATCTCATTTTGTAATGATCATCCGAACAATGACCCGCGAAGGTCCATGCTGTGGCGTGTCCACGAACATCGAGGACTATTTCCTCACGCGCCGCGGGTTCCTGAATCGGGTGGGCATGGGCCTCGGCGCCCTGGGCCTGGCGACGATGCTCGATCCCGCGGACCTGGCCTCAGGGTCCGCGCCGGCCGGCGGTCCCTCGCCGAACGGCAATCCCCTCGCGCCGCGTCCGCCGCCGCTGCCGGCATCCGCCAAGGCCGTCATCCACATCTTCGCCCAGGGCGCGCCGTCCCACATCGACACGTGGGACCCGAAGCCGGAGCTCTCGCGGATGGACGGAAGGACGATCGGCGACGGCGGGGTCGCCATGGGCTCGCCGTTCAAGTTCACGCCCATGGGGCGCTCGGGGATCGAGGTGAGCGAGCTCTTCCCGGGGATCGGCCAGCACGTGGACGACATGGCGGTCGTGCGCTCCATGTACACGGACATCCCCGCCCACGAGGTCGCGACCGTGTTCATGAACACCGGCTCGCTCCGGATAACGAAGCCCAGCATGGGCTCGTGGGTGGTGTACGGGCTCGGGACCGAGAACCAGAACCTGCCGGGCTTCATCGCGCTTCGCAGCGGGGGGCTGCCATCCGGCGGCGCCGCAAACTACGGGTCCGCGTTCCTCCCGGGGATATTCCAGGGGTCGAGCGTCAACACGCAGGCGGCGAACGTGCAGCAGATGATCCAGAACATCCGCAACCCCTACATCGGGAGCGGCGAGCAGCGGCGCCAGATGGAGCTGGTGAGGCAGCTGAACGAGGCGCAGGCGCGCGAGCTCCAGCGCGACCAGGTGCTCGAGACGCGCCTCGAGTCCTACGAGATCGCATTCAAGATGCAGGCTGCCGCGACGGACGCGTTCGACCTGAACAAGGAGCCGGAGGCCATGCGCGCGGCATACGGCCGAACGCCCCAGGGGAACCAGCTCCTGCTCGCGCGCCGGCTCATCGAGCGGGGCGTGCGGTTCGTGCAGGTCTGGCACGACGGGTGGGACCACCACCAGGACCTCCAGGAGAGGATCACGAAGAAGGCCAGGGAGATCGACCAGCCCGTCGCCGCGCTCCTGGCGGACCTGAAGCAGCGCGGGCTCCTCGGCACGACGCTCGTCCTCTGGGGCGGCGAGTTCGGCAGGAAGCCGACGCGGGACCGCAACGGCTACGAGAACCCCGGCCGCGACCACGATGCCCGGGCGTTCTCGGTCTGGCTGGCGGGCGGCGGCATAAGGGGCGGCACGGTCTACGGCGCCACGGACCCGTTCGGCGCCGAGGCGGTGAGGGACAAGGTGCACGTCCACGACCTCCACGCCACGATCCTTCGCGCGCTGGGATTCGACCACACCAAGCTGACCTACCGGTTCAACGGGCGCGACTTCCGCCTGACGGACGTGGCGGGAACCGTGGTCCAGCCGATCCTCGCGTGATGCATGCGACCGGCAAGGCCGTGGGCGCCGCCCTGGCGCTGGCCGCCTTGGCGCCGGCCCTCCCGGCGGCCGTCACGGCGGCCGCCCAGGCCGCGCCGGCCGCGCAGCCGATGTCGGCCGAGGACCTCCAGTTCTTCGAGTCCCGGGTGCGGCCCATCCTCGTCGACCGCTGCTACAAGTGCCACAGCCGCCTGGCCGACAAGATCAAGGGCGGGCTGATGCTCGACACGCGCGAGGGAATGCTCCACGGCGGCGACACGGGGCCCGCGATCACCCCGGGCAAGCCGGCGGACAGCCTCATCATCGACGCGGTCGGCTACAAGGACAGCGACCTGCAGATGCCGCCCAAGGGGGACAGGCTCTCCGACCAGCAGGTGGCGGACCTGGCCGAGTGGATCCGAAGGGGGGCGCCCGACCCGAGGTCCCTGGTCGCGAAGGGAAGCTCGCCGGCCTACGGCGGCGTCGGCCGGGAGCACTGGTCGTTCCTTCCCGTCAGGAGTCAGCCGGTCCCGGCCGTCGCGGACGCCGCATGGTGCAAGACCCCCGTCGACAACTTCATCCTCGCGAGGCTCGAGGAGAACGGGATGAAGCCGAACGGCCCGGCCGACAAGTACACGCTCATCCGCCGGGCAACGTTCGGCCTCACGGGCCTTCCGCCCACGGAGGCCGAGGTGCAGCGGTTCCTGGTCGACGACTCGCCGGACGCGTGGGCCAGGGTGGTCGACCAGCTCCTCGCCTCGCCCCACTACGGCGAGCGGTGGGGCCGGTACTGGCTGGACGTCGCCCGGTACGCCGACACCAAGGGCGACACGCCCCAGCGGGAGGACCCGCGGTACCCGTTCGCATGGACCTACCGGGACTACGTGATCGACGCCTTCAACGCCGACAAGCCGTACGACCAGTTCATCGTGGAGCAGCTGGCCGCCGACAGGCTCGTCGCGGCGGAGGAGCGCAGGAACAGGTCCGGCCCGGGCCCCGTGGACCAGCGGCCGCTCGCGGCGCTCGGTTTCCTTACGCTTGGCAACCGGTTCGAGAACAGCGCCAACGACATCATCAACGACCGGATCGACGTCGCGACGAAGGCGTTCCTGGGGCTCACCGTCTCGTGCGCCCGGTGCCACGACCACAAGTTCGACCCGATCCCCACGGCCGACTACTACTCGCTCTACGGAGTCTTCGCGGACTCGGCGGAGCCCAGCGAGGAGCCCTGGCTGCATCCGATGCCCAAGACCCCCGCGCTCCTGGACTACCTGGCGAAGATGCAGGCCGCGAACCAGCGCAGGCAGGCCGTGGAGCTGGAGCTCGCCCAGCTGCCTAGGACGAGGCTCCCGCAGGCCGAGCGCGTCCAGAAGCGCAAGGAACTGCAGAGGCAGCTCGCCCTCGCGAACAAGGAGATCGCCGACCTCGATTCCAGCCCGGCCGCGCCGCCCAAGGCCCGGATCCTGGTCGACGTGGCCGACCCGAAGGACTACCCCGTGCTCCTGAGGGGCGAGGCCCAGAACAAAGGGCCCGTCGTCACCCGCCATTTCCTCAGCATCCTGTCGCCCGACCCGAAACATCCGATACCATTCAGGAACGGCAGCGGCCGGATCGACCTTGCGCGCGCGATCGCGAGCCCCTCCAACCCGATGACGGCCCGGGTCCTCGTGAACCGGGTCTGGCAGCAGCACTTCGGCGTCGGGTTCGTCCCGACCCCCGACGACCTCGGCAACCAGTCGGCGCCCCCGGCGAACCCCGAGCTCCTCGACTACCTCGCCTCGCGCTTCGTCGAGGGGGGCTGGTCGATCAAGAAGCTCCAGCGGCTCATCATGCTCAGCAGCGTCTACCAGGAGTCCAGCGAGGGGAACCCGCAGTACGCCGAGACGGACCCCGACAACAGGCTGCAGTGGCGCTACAACGTCCGCCAGCTCGACTTCGAGCAGCTGCACGACTCCATCCTGGCCATAGCGGGCACGATCGACCTCGCGATGGGCGGCAGGTCCGTCCCGATAGGGAGCGAGGGATTCGCGACCCGGCGGGCGGTCTACGCGTTCATCGACCGGCGCAACCCGGCCGAGATCCTGACCCAGTTCAACTTCCCGAACCCGAGCGTCCCCACGGGCAGGCGCTTCCTCGCGCAGGTGCCCCAGCAGCAGCTCTTCCTGATGAACAGCCCGCTCGTGATCGAGACGGCCCGGAAGCTCACGCACAGCCCGGAGTTCCTCGCGCAGACCACGGACGAGCTCCGCGTCGCGACGCTCTACCTCGCGCTCTTCCAACGGCCCCCGACGCCGCGCGAGACGGCGATCTGCATCCGCTACGTCGAGGCCAACCCCGGGGGCACGTCGACCGAGGTGCCGGAGACCGCCCAGTCGGAGCGCATGTCCCAGGTCGCGGAGCGCCAGGCCAGGATGGCCCAGGCCGCGCAGCAGAACCTGAGGCGAAGGAACGCGTTCCAGGTGGAGCCGGGCGCCGCGGCGTTCACGAGCCGGGCCCCGCTTGACGCCTGGACGAAACTGGCGCACGGGCTGTTCCAGACCAACGAAGCGATGTTCTTGAACTAGGCGGCCATCGCGGTTGTGTCTCAGGGATGACGATGCGCCCCATCCGCCCTGTTTTCATCGCCGCTCTGGCCGCCGCCTGCCAGCCGCTCGCCGCGGCGCCCGGGCTTGCCCCCGCCTTCGAGAGCCGGCTGGACGCCGAGTATCCGTCGCTCGAGGCGCTGTACCGGGACCTCCACTCGCACCCCGAGCTCTCGCTCATGGAGGTGAAGACATCGGCGAGGATCGCCGCGGAGCTGCGCTCCGCCGGATTCGACGTCACGGAGAACTTCGGCGGCACCGGCGTCGTGGGCGTGCTGAGGAACGGCCCCGGCCCGACGCTTCTCATCCGGACGGACATGGACGCGCTGCCCGTCAAGGAGGAGACGGGGCTGCCGTACGCGAGCGCCGTGCGCGCCCAGAACCTGTCCGGCAAGGAGGTCCCCGTCATGCACGCGTGCGGCCACGACGTCCACATGACCGTCTTCGTCGGCACGGCCAGGATGCTCGCCGCCATGAGGGACAGGTGGGGCGGGACGGCCGTGCTCGTCGGCCAGCCCGCCGAGGAGATGGTGGTCGGGGCGCGCAACATGCTCGCGGCCGGGCTCTACCGCCGGTTCCCGAGGCCGGACTACGCCATCGGCCTCCATGACGACCCGCAGCTTGCGACCGGCCGGGTCGCCTTCTGCGAGGGGGTCTTCTCATCCAACTCGGACTCGGTCGACATCACCGTGCGCGGCATCGGGGGCCACGGGGCGCGCCCCGACAACGCAAAGGACCCGGTGGTCCTCGCGGCGCAGATCGTGCTCGCGCTTCAGACGATCGTAAGCCGGGAGATCCACCCGGGCGAGCGCGCGGTGGTCACGGTCGGCACCATCCACGGTGGGAACCGGAGCAACATCATCCCCGACGAGGTGAAGCTCCAGCTGACGGTCCGCTCGTACTCGGGCGACGTGCGCGAGCACATTATCGCCTCGATCCGGCGCATCTGCCGCGGCGAGGCCGTCGCGGCGGGGATGCCGGAGGAGCTCATGCCCGTCGTGACGGTTGTCGAGGGGGAATCGGCACAAGCCATCTACAACGACCCCGCGCTGACCCGGCGGGTCCGCGCGGCCGTCGCCGGCTGGCTCGGGCCCGACAGCGTCGGCGCCATCGAGCCGGAGATGTTCAGCGAGGACTTCAGCCAGTACGGCCGCACGGTCGAGAAGGTGCCGGTCTGCTTCTTCATCCTGGGCGCCACCGCCCCGGAGAGGATCGCGGAGAGCGTGAGGACCGGCATCCCCCTTCCCGCGCTGCACTCGAGCAAGTTCGCCCCCGTGCCGGAGCCCACGATCAGGACGGGCATCGCGGCGATGACCGCCGCCGCGCTTGACCTGCTCCCGAAGAGCTGAACAAAACCGCGGCATGGCATCCGGCTACACCGAAGCGAGCATCAAGACCCTCTCCTCGACGGAGCACATCCGGCTGCGCCCGGGCATGTACATCGGCCGGCTTGGCGGCGGCGCCCACGCGGAGGACGGGATCTACGTGCTCCTCAAGGAGACGATCGACAACTCGGTGGACGAGTTCGCGATGGGCCACGGCCGCAAGATCGAGATCGAGCTCGAGGATTGCAAGGCGCGCGTCCGCGACTACGGGCGCGGCATCCCGCTCGGGAAGCTCCTGGACTGCGTGTCGTTGATCAACACGGGCGCGAAGTACGACAGCGAGACCTTCAAGAAGGCCGTGGGGCTTAACGGCGTGGGCCAGAAGGCTGTGAACGCGCTCTCGGTCGAGTACCGGGCCGAGGCCATACGCGAGGGCGAGATGAAGGCCGTCGAGTTCTCGAAGGGCAGGCTCAAGAAGGACCGGCGGATCGCGAGGACCGGCGAGCGCAACGGCACCTTTATCGAGTTCATGCCGGACCCGGAGCTCTTCGGCGCGGACCTGCGGTTCAGGCCGGAGTTCGTCGAGGACATGCTCTGGAACTACGCGTTCCTGAACCGAGGGCTGACCCTGACCCTGAACGGCAAGCCCTTCAGGTCGGAGAACGGCCTGAAGGACCTCCTCCAGAAGAACCTGACCGGGGAGCCGCTCTATCCCATAATCCACGTCGAGGGCGAGGACATCGAGGTCGCGATGACCCACGGCTCGCACTACGGCGAGGAGTACTTCTCGTTCGTCAACGGCCAGCACACGACGATGGGGGGCACCCACCTCCAGGCGTTCCGCGAGGCGGTCGTCGACACGCTGAGGAACTTCTACAAGCGGGACTTCGAGGCGGCCGACGTCCGCCAGTCGATCGTGGCCGCCGTCTCGGTCCGGGTCATCGAGCCGATCTTCGAGTCGCAGACGAAGACGAAGCTCGGCTCGAGCGCCGTCGGACCCGGGGGCCCGACGGTCAAGGATTTCGTGGGCAAGTTCGTGCAGCAGGCTCTCGACGTCTACCTCCACAAGAACCCCGGGACGGCTGACGCCCTCCTGCGGCGGATCCAGGAGAGCGAGCACGAGAGGAAGGAGCTGGCAGGCATCCGGAGCCTCGCCCGCGAGCGGGCCAAGACGGCATCGCTCCACAACCGGAAGCTGCGCGACTGCCGGCTTCACCTCGGGGACAAGGCCGAGGGGGCCGAGGACAGCGCGATCTTCATCGTGGAGGGCGACTCCGCCGCGGGGTCGCTGACGGCTTGCCGCGACGTCCGGACGCAGGCCGTGTTCGCCCTGAAGGGCAAGCCGCTCAACACGTACGGGCTCTCGAAGAAGGTGATCTACGAGAACGAGGAGTTCCACCTCCTGCAGTCGGCCCTGAACATCGAGGAGGGCCTTGACGGGCTCCGGTACGGCAAGGTCGTCATCGCGACCGACGCGGACGTGGACGGGATGCACATCCGGCTCCTCCTGATCTCGTTCTTCCTGCAGTTCTTCCCCGAGCTGATCGCCGGGGGGCACCTCTTCATCCTCGAGACGCCGCTCTTCCGCGTGCGCAACAGGAAGGAGACCCACTACTGCTACTCGGAGGAGGAGAAGCAGGCGGCGGTGGAGCGGCTGGGGGCGGCGGCCGAGGTCACCCGCTTCAAGGGGCTGGGCGAGATCTCGGCGGGCGAGTTCAAGGGGTTCATCGGCGACAACATCCGCCTGGAGCCGCTCTCGCTGCACCACGTGCACAACACCGACCAGCTCCTCTCGTTCTTCATGGGCAAGAACACGCCGGAAAGGCAGGAGTTCATCATCGAGAACCTGAGGGTCGAGAAGGACGTCGTCGAGGCCTGAGCCCGGGACCCCAAGCATGCCGAAGCAATCCAAGGCCGCCGCGGCGGGGCACAGCGGGAAGTCGCCCCTCGAGCGCAACTACCGCGACTGGTTCCTCGACTACTCGAGCTACGTCATCCTCGACCGCGCCATCCCGCACATCGACGACGGGCTCAAGCCCGTCCTCCGGCGGGTGCTCCACACCCTGTGGGAGATGGACGACGGCCGCTTCCACAAGGTCGCCAACATCGTCGGCGCGACCATGCGGTACCACCCGCACGGGGACGCGTCGATAGGGGCGGCCCTGGTCGGGCTGGGGCAGAGGGGATGGCTGGTGGAGCCGCAGGGCAACTTCGGGAACGTGCTGACGGGCGACGAGCCGGCCGCGCCCCGGTACATCGAGGCGCGCCTGACGCCCTTCGCGCGCGAGGTGCTCTTCAACCCGAAGACGACCCAGTGGCAGCTGAGCTACGACGGCCGTGCCAAGGAGCCGGTGACGCTCCCTGCCAAGTTCCCCATCGTCCTCCTGGAGGGCGCCGAGGGGATCGCGGTCGGGCTGGCGACCAAGATCCTGCCGCACAACTTCAACGACCTCTGCCGGGCCGCCATCAACCACCTCCGCGGGAAGACGTTCCGCATCTACCCCGACTTCCCCACCGGCGGGATCGCCGACTTCTCGGAGTACAGCGACGGCGAGCGCGGGGGGAAGATGAAGATCCGCGCGAGGATCGAGCAGAGGAGCAAGCTGCTCCTGGCGATCACCGAGATCCCGTACTCCACGACCACCGAGTCGGTCATCGAGTCGATCCTGGCGGCGAACGCTAAGGGCAAGATCAAGATCAAGAGGGTCGACGACAACACGGCCGACTCGGTCGAGATCCTGGTGCACCTGCCGCAGGGCGCCGAGCCGGAGAAGGCGATCCAGCAGCTTTACGTCTTCACGGGCTGCCAGGTGGCGATCTCGCCGGCGGCCTGCGTGATCGACGCGGACAAGCCCGTCTTCATCGGGGTCCGCGAGATCCTCAGGCGCAGCGTGGACAGGACGGCCGGGCTCCTCAAGAGGGAGCTCGAGATCCGCCAGGAGGAGCTCGCGCAGCAGTGGCACTGGGACTCGCTCGAGCGGATCTTCATAGAGGAGCGCATCTACCGGCGGATCGAGAAGTCAAAGACATGGGAGAGCGTGCTCGCGGAGATACGCGAGGGGCTCAGGCCGTTCGTGAAGAAGCTCCGCCGGCAGGTCGTGGACGGCGACATCGCCCGCCTGACCGAGATCAAGATCAAGCGCATCTCGGCCTACAACCGCCTCGAGGCGGACGAGAAGCTGAAGAGGATCGAGCAGGAGATGGGGGGGGTGCGGCACGAGCTGAGGCACCTGACGGCGCACGCGGTCAAGTGGTTCGAGTCGCTGCAGGAGAAGTACGGCAGGGGCGCGAAGCGGCGGACCGAGTACGACGAGATCGAGCAGATCAGCGCGGCCGAGGTGGTCTCGGCGAACCAGCGGCTCTACGTGAACCGCGAGGAGGGCTTCATCGGGCTCAACTGGAGGCAGCACGAATACGTCCGCGACTGCACGATCCTCGACAATGTGCTCTGCATCATGGCCGACGGCTCGATGAAGGTGTCCAGGGTCGGGGACAGGGTGTTCATGGGGCTCGGCATCATCCACTGCGCCGTTTTCCCCAAGGACGGGGACGCCTCGTTCTACACGATGATCTACCAGGACGGGGCGAGCGGCAAGGCGTACGCGAAGAAGTTCCGGATCGGGGGCGTCACGCGCGACAAGCTGTACCCGCTGGCCAAGTCGGAGGGCTCGCGGGTGGTCTATTTCGACGCCTGCGCGAGCGAGGCGGCGATGCCGAGGCTGGTCCACGTGTCGCTCGACGGGCGCTGCAGGGCCCGCGTTCGCGAGTTCGACTTCGACCTATCCGCGGTGTCGCTCGGCGGCCGCTCGGCGAAGGGGATCAAGGTCACGAGGTGGCCGGTGAAGGACGTGGGGAGGATGGATCCCGCCTAGCCCGGCGCTAGGCGTACCGGTCCTCGGTCCACGGGTCCGCGGTGTTGGAGTAGCCGCGAACCTCCCAGAAGCCCAGCTTGTCCTCGGCCAGGAAGGTGATCGCCTTCACGAACTTCGCGCCCTTCCAGGCGTAGAGCTTCGGGATGATGACCCGGGCGGGGCCGCCGTGCTCGCGGGAGAGGGGCGCCCCGTTGAACGCCGTCGCGACGAGGGTGTCGTCGTCCAGGCACCGCTCGAGCGGCACGTTCGTGGAGTAGCCGTCATGGCTCGTGAAGTAGGCGTACCGCGCCTCGGGCTTCGGGCGCGCGAGCTCAAAGAGGGTGGTGAACGCGACGCCGCCCCACCGGCAGTCGAACTTGCTCCATGTCGTGACGCAGTGGAAGTCGCTCACGCCCTCGACCTGCGGGAGCGCGTTGAAACGGGCCCAGCTGAGGACGGCGGGGCTCTCGACAAGCCCGTCGAGGGTCAGCGTCCATTCGCCGAGGGGGATGTCGGGCTGTAGCCCCAGGTCAAGGACGGGGAACCCCGCCGTGAGCTTCTGGCCGGGCGGCAGGCGGTCCAACGAGGCGGCCGGCCGGGCCGTGACGCCGCGCGCCTTCTGCTTCTCGGCCCACCTCTGCTTCGCCTCTATGTAGCGGTCCCTGGGCATCGGACGCGGATCTTGGCGCGATTCGGCCCCGGGGCAAGTGCGCGCGCGGGGGCAATCATTTTCTTGCGGGCCGGGCCGTTCGGGACACGAATACAATCCATTTCGATGAACACCCAAGGTGTCTTTGAGCTGCCTGCGTACAGGCGCGGGCAGATACCGGCAAAGTCAGTCCAGCAGGAGCTCACCGATGCGCTTGAATCAGGCGCCGTGGTGTGCCTCCCCGGCCTCGACTTCCCCCTCTCGAAGGAGGAATCGGCCCTCCTCGACCCCCGCATCCTCGCCGGGGCGAGGGCCGTCGGCTACACGCCGGAGACGGGCAAGCTCTCGGGCACGAGGTGCATTGACGCGGAGAAGAAGCGGCTGAACGAGGTTATGTCGCGCTACGCGCGCTCGGCCCGCGAGCTGGTCTCGGTGCTGTTCCCCCTGTACAAGGAGAAGCTCCGGCTCATGCGCACGAGCCTCCGGCCCGTCGAAGCCGAAGGGCGGAAGGCCTCGCCGCGGGACGACGAGACGCGCGTCCAGGTCGACGCTTTTCCGTCCCAGCCCACCGGCGGGGACCGGATATTGCGGGTCTACTGCAACGTGAACCCGGCGGGCAAGGCCCATGAATGGCGGCTTGGCGAGCCTTTCGAGTCCGTCGCCCGGCATTTCCTCCCGAGGGTGGGGCAGCCTGCCACCGGGAGCGCCCTGCTCATGTACCTACTGCGCCTGACCAAGACGATGCGGACGGAGTACGACCACATCATGCTCAAGCTGCGCGAGGCCATGGCGGCCGACGAGGGCTATCAGTTGTCCGTCGGGCAGGAGCCGGTCCTGTTCAAGCCGGGGGCGACCTGGGCCTGCTTCACCGACGCGGTCTCGCATGCGGCGCTCTCGGGGCAGCACCAGCTCGAGCAGACGGTCTTCGTGCCGGTCGAGGCGATGTGGGACGTGAAGAAATCGCCGCTGCGGATACTCGAGCGCCTTCGCAACCGCGACCTCACCTGACAGGACCGCGCGCCGGCCTGCAGGTGCCGCGGGGCGCAAGCGGGGCCGCGCAACCGGCCCGCCGTCTACGAGCTGTCGCCCTCCTGGAGCGCCGCCGCGAGAGCCGCGCGGTGCCTCAGGTAATAGAACGTCATCCCGCCCTGGTAGAGGAGCGTTGCGGCCGCGACGCAGAAATACACCAGCCGATGGAGCTGGAGAAGGACCTCGTCGACCGTCAGGCCCGCCTGCCGGATCTGCTCGGTCAGGTCCTCGGTCACGACCGCACGCCAGGCCGCGAGGTCCGGCCTCTCCAGCCGGAAGGCGCAGTAGGCCAGTATCACGCCCATCAGGTAAAGCTGGCTTCCATAGAGCCAGCGGGTCCCCTTCACGTCCCCTGCCCGGAGCAGCGATGCGCCGTGGAGCTCGGTTGCGCCCGCGGCTGCGACAAGGAGCCCGATCACGGCGCCGGTGACGTCGCGGAAGGCCGCTGAGACGAGCGCGAAGGCCCCCGCGACCCCTAGGATGGATGCGCCGTCGAGACGCGCCACGCGCAGGACGCGGCGGAGCCTTTCGGAGGGAAGAAGGGGGGGCTTCATGAGCGCGGCAGGGGGCTGTCATTTCCCCGGTCGGGTGGAATCTCAAGCTTCTTCGCTCGGCCTCCGCCGGAAAGGGCGGCGGACCCTTCGGCGCCCGGCAAGTTTGGGGATTGCCGTGGGGAAGATTCCCCCGATAGTCGGCGAGACAAAAACCCAGTCACCCCCAATGGATACCCCCGTCTCGGCGCTGATAGAGCGCAAAGGGTCAGCAGTGCACGCCGTGGCATCGGCGATAACGATCACCGATGCCGTGGCCGAAATGAACAAGCACCGGATCGGCAGCATCCTCGTCGTCGACGATGGCCAGATCGTGGGCATCTTCACCGAGCGCGACGTCCTCCTCCGGGTTGTCGGAGCGGGAGTCGACCCCAAGACCACCCGGCTGGCCGACGTGATGTCGAGGAACGTCCAGACGATCCCGTCCAGCACCACCGTCGATCAGACGATGGCGATCTTCGCCGAGAAGCAGTGCCGCCACATCCCGGTGGTGGACAACGGCCAGCTGAAGGGGCTGATCTCGATCGGAGACATCTCCCGCTGGGTCGCCGACGTCAGCCGCGCCGAGGCGGACCACCTGAAGAACTACATCTCGGGCGGGTTCTCCGCCTGAGGAAGCCCGGCGTTCCCCGACGGCGTCCGCTACCGGTGCGAAGGCGGATTTGACGCGGGCGCAAAGGGCGGCATTTTTCTGTGCCAACTCGCCCATCAATGAAGAGAACCACCACCGCACTAGCATTCGCACTCGCAGCCATGTCAGCCCAAGCCTCAGTCGTCACCCGCGACATCGATTACGAGCAGAACGGCGTCAAGCTCCGGGGCTTCCTCGCCTATGACGACGCCAAGACGAGGGCAGGCAAGCTGCCGGGCGTGCTCGTCGTCCACGAATGGTGGGGCCTGAACGACTATGTCAAGGGCCGCGCGGTGAAGCTTGCAGACCTCGGGTATGTCGCCTTCGCGCTCGACATGTACGGCAAGGGCGTGCTTGCGACCGATCCGAAGACGGCCGGCGAGCTGGCCGGGCAGTTCCGCGGGAAGCCGCTCATGGCCGAGCGCGCCCAGGCGGGTCTCGACCAGCTGCTTGGGACGGGCCTGGTCGACCCGGCCCGGGTGGCGGCGATCGGCTACTGCTTCGGCGGATCCACCGTCCAGGCGCTCGCCTACTCCGGGGCGCCCCTTGCGGGCATCGTGAGCTTCCACGGCGGCCTGATCCCGGCGTCGGCCGACGCCGTGGCCCGGAACAAGGCGAAGATCCTTGTCTGCAACGGGGCGATCGACCCGTCCATCAGCCCGGAGCAGCTCGCCGCCTACCTGAAGTCGCTCAACGAAGCCAAGTTCGACTACCGCTTCGTGCAGTACGCGGGCGCGCTGCACGCCTTCACGAATCCGGACGCCGACTCGATTGCGCAGGCCAACCCGTCGATGAAGGGCTTCGTCGGGTACAGCCCCTCGGCGGACCGCCGCTCGTGGACGGACATGCGGGTCTTCTTTGACGAGATCTTCGCGCCGGCCAAGGGTTGAGCGGGCCCGGGGCCGGCGGGCGGACCCGCCTGCTAGGACCGCGCTCTCTCCGGCGCCGCCACCGCGGATTCGTACCAGGAGCGCGTCCGGTTGCACGCCCGGCAGATCGACAGCATGACGGGCACCTCCACCAGGACCCCGACCACCGTGGCTAGGGCCGCGGGCGAACCCGGGCCGAAAAGGGCGATGGCCACCGCCACGGCCAGCTCAAAGAAGTTGCTCGCCCCGATCAGCGAGCCCGGGGCGGCCACGCTGTGCTCGACCCGCCAGATCCGCATGAGCAGGTAAGTGAGGCCGGAGTTGAGGTAGACCTGCAGGATGATCGGCACCGCGATAAGGGCGACCATGAACCCACGGCTCGCCAGGTTCTGCGCCTGGAAGGCGAAGATCAGGACGAGCGTCAGGAGCAGCGCGACGATCATCACGGGGTGGAAACGCGGCAGGAAGCTTCCTTCGAACCATTCCCTGCCGCGCAAGCGCAGGAGCGCCGCCCGCGTGATCCACCCGGCGGCCAACGGGATGACGATGAACACGACCACCGAGGTCACGAGCACCCGCGCGGGCACGACGACGTGCGCCACGCAGCACAGGAACATCACGATCGGGGCGAACGCAACGAGCATGATCAGGTCGTTCACCGCCACCTGCACGAGCGTGTACGCCGGGTCGCCGTCCGTCAGGTACGACCACACGAAGACCATGGCGGTGCAGGGGGCCGCCGCCAGGATGATCAGGCCCGCGGTGAATCCCCTGGCCGTCTCAGGCTCGATCCACCGCGCGAAGACGTGCTGCATGAAGAGCGACGCGAGCAGTGCCATGCTGAACGGCTTGACCAGCCAGTTGACGAAGAGGGTCACGGCAAGGCCCTTTGGCCGGCGCGCGATGCCCCCGATCGACCTGAAGTCCACCTTGAGCATCATGGGGTAGATCATGAGCCAGAGGAGGACTCCGATCGGCGCGTTGACGTGCGAGTCCCGACCGAAGTCCATCCGGCCGAGCGTCGCCGTGAGGCCCGGCAGCAGCTCGCCGAGCGTCACGCCCGCCGCCATGCACAGCAGCACCCAGACCGAGAGATAGCGCTCGAAGAAGCCGAGGCGCCGGGCGCCGGGCGCCGGGGGCTCAGGCGGCGCAGCACGCGAGCCGCCCATGGGAGGGAGCCTGTACGGGCTTGTGCGCCGTGATTTCCAGGCTGGTGACGTAGTCGCTCTGCCTTGAGCCGGCCGGAAGCCGCTCGGCGATCTTCTGCTCGAGCGCGTCCTCTCCCCCTGTCATGGCCTCGGCGTAGGCGGGGCGGGGGCTCAGGGCGATGTCCACCAGGCCCGCCTCCCGGGCCATGCGCTCCGTCTCGGAGACGAGGACGGCCCCGGCGACGCAGCCGACGAGGGCCGCATCCATCGCGGAAACTGCCTCGGGCAGCGGCTTGAGGAGCGCCGAGTCGGAGACTGCGACGCGGCCGCCGGGCTTGAGGACCCGCGCGATCTCGCGCCAGACCTGCGGCTTGTCGGTCGACAGGTTGATCACGCAGTTCGAGATCACGGCATCGACGCTGGAGTCGGCCACCGGGAGGTGCTCGATCTCGCCCAGCCGGAACTCGGCGTTGTCCAGGCCGCTCGACCTGCGGTAGGCTTCGGTGTTTCGGCGCGCCTTGGACAGCATGGCCGGCGTCATGTCCACGCCGATGGCCCTCCCCTTCGGGCCGACCTTTCGCCCGGCGATGAACACGTCGAAACCGCCGCCGCTGCCCAGGTCGAGCACGACCTCGCCAGGCTTGAGCGCCGCAAGAGCGTTCGGATTGCCGCAGAACAGGCCCATGTTGGCGCCCTCCGGCAGGGCGGCCAATTCCTGCGGCGAGTAGCCGACGGCCTCCGCGAGGCCGTCCGGATTGCCTCGGCAGCAGCCGGCGCCCGAGCATGGGCCGTCGGCCTCGGCGATTTCGCTGTAGCCGGCCCGGATCTTCTCCCGGGTCGCTTCCTGTCGGGATAGCGCTGAGTTCATGGTTGAAAAGGGGTCAAGGCGGCGATCCGGTCGATCTGGAGCTTCTTGAGCTCGCCGTCCGGAAGCGCGCACAAGAGGTCGATCCGGCGCGCGATCTGGGAGGCGACCTGCACGAAGAACCACCGCTTCTCCTTCTCCGTGCCGTCGTGGGCGGCCGGGTCCGGCGAACTCCAGTGGGCCACGACGGGCTGCCCGGGCCAGATCGGGCACGCCTCCCGGGCCTTGTCGCAGACGGTGATGACGAAGTCGAATTTCACGTCCCTGAACTCCTCCCACGACTTGCTGCGGGCGTCCGATGCGTCGATGGCGTACCGATCCTGAAGGACCCAGAGGGCGAGCGGGTTGACCCTGCCGGTCGGATTGGCCCCGGCGCTGTAAGCCTCGAAGCGGCCGCGCCCCCTGGCGCGCAGCAGGTACTCGGCGATGATGCTCCGGGCGGAGTTTCCCGTGCAGAGGACCAGGGTCTTGTACGGTGTTGCGCTCACGGAAGGGATGCCACCCGGGCCCCGCGCCCGCCCCTCGCCGGGGCGCAGCAGGGGGGGCCGTCCTTTCGGACTCTGGCCTGGAGCCTGCGGAGCCGGGCGGCGTCGCGGCCGAAGACGGGTTCCTCGCGCACGCAGTCCTGGAGGCAGGCCAGGTTGGCAGACAGCTCGGGCGACGGGCGCCCGGGCAGCCGGTAGATCATCCAGTTGGATTTCCGGCGCGCCTCGACCAGGCGGTGGGCGCGCAGGTAAGCCAGGTGCTTCGAGACCTTGACCTGGGGCTCGCCGAGGGCGTCCTGGATATCGCAGACGCAGAGCTCGCCGCCGATTAGCAGGTGCAGGATGCGCAGGCGGGTGGGGTCGCAGAGGCACTCGTAGATCTTCAGCAGTTTCATTGGGGGGGTGGCGCCGGACATGACGAAATATACCTTAATAGGAATATACCTTGATAAGCATATTGCAAGCAAAACCTGGGATTTCGCACGACCGCCCTGCTACAGCCCGGGAGCGGGGCGCCGGTGGTGGCCCGCAAACGTCCGGTAGCGGCCGCGGGCGCGCCTGACGCGTATCCGGGCGCCAAAGGCGCCGGAGAGCCTCCGGGTGGAGACGACCGTCGCCTTCAGGCCCGAGGCGAACACGCGGCCCCCGCGAAGGAGGAGGGCGTGCGTGAAAGCCGGCATGATCTCCTCGGCGTGGTGGGTGACGAGGACGAGGGCCGGCCCGGCCCGGCGCCTGGCCAGGGCGTCCACGAACCAGAGGAACTCCTCCCTCGCGACCGGATCAAGCCCGGCGCACGGCTCGTCGAGGATGAGCAGCCTCGGGCGGGCCATGAGCGACCGGGCGATGAGGATCCTTTGGCGCTCGCCCTGCGAGAGGTAGGTCCATTCGCGGCGGGCGAGGTGCGCCCCGCCCACGAACCGGAGCAGCCTGCGCGCCTCGGCCGCCTCGGCGCGGGTGGGATGAGCCCAGAGGTCGAGCTGCGCGTAGCGCCCGCTCACCACCGTCTCCAATGCCGTCTCCGCCGGCGGGATCGAGGCCTGGAGGGCGCTCGTCACGATCCCAACCTTCAGCCGGAGGTCGCGCCAGTCGGTCTCGCCGTACCTCCTGCCGAGGAGCGCGATCGATCCGGAGGAGGGGGACAGGTACCCGGTGACCGACTTGAGGAGCGAGGTCTTCCCGCATCCGTTCGGCCCCAGGATGACCCAGTGCTCGCCCTTGCGGACGCGCCAGTCGACGCCGCGCAGGATCTCCGTCCGTCCGCGGGATACGCAGAGGCCGGAGACGTTGAGGATTTCGTCCACGCCCCGCAGCATGGGAGAGGCCGCACCCGAATTCAACCGGGTCTTGAACGGCCGTGGCGGATGCCCGAGGATGTGAGCCGGCTCATCCGCGCCGGGACGGCGCCATAATGACCCTCGTCGACACGCACACCCATCTTGACGGCGCCGCAAGGAGCGGAGGCCTGCCCGGCCTTGTCCGGCGCGCGCGCGCCGCGGGCGTCGACTGGATGATCGCCATCGGAACGGCACCCGACGACTGGGAGCTCAACCGGGACATCGCGCGGGAGAACCCGGACTGCGTCCGGCACACGGTCGGCATGCACCCGTGCTCGGTGGACGACGGCTGGGAGTCGGCCGTCGCCGGCATCGCGCGGTTCTGGGAGGGCGGCGCCGATATCGCCCCGGTTGCGCTGGGAGAATGCGGCCTGGACCGCTACCACCTTCCGAAGGAGCCCGGGGCGGCCGCGCGCGCCTTCGGCCTCCAGCGGGCGGCCTTCGAGGCGCAGCTCTCGGTCGCCCGCGGGCTGGGCTGCCCGGTGGTGATTCATTCGCGGGGCGCTTTCCGCGAATGCGTCGAGACTATCGACGCGAGCGGCGTCGACTGGGACCGCGTCGTCTTCCACTGTTTTTCCGAGGGCGAGGCCGAGATCCTCCAGCTGGCGGCCCGGGGCGGCCGCGGGTCGTTCACAGGCATCCTGACCTACAGGAACGCGGACGCCGTCCGCGCTGCGGCGAGGACGCAGGGCCTGGACCGCCTGATGATCGAGACCGATGCGCCGTATCTCTCGCCGGTGCCGCAGCGGGGCAAGCCGAACGAGCCGGCCTTCCTGCGCCACACCGCCGAATACGCGGCGGGAATGTTCGGGGTCGGACTCGACGAGCTCGCGGCCGCGACCACGGCGACGGCGCGGGCGTTCTTCGGCTTCTGAGCTCCCGGACCCCGCCCGCTCAGGCCTCGTCGAACTTGCGCGCGAACAGCTGCTCGAGCTCGTTGATCATCTGCTGCGCGTCCTCGCCCGTAACCAGGAACTTGACCTTGGCGCCCTTTCCCGCGGCCAGCATCATGAGTCCCATGATGCTCTTGCCATTCACCTGCTCCTCGTCCTTCTCGACGAACACCTCGGCCTTGAACTTGTTGGTAATGCGCACGATCATCGCCGCGGGGCGCGCATGGATCCCCAGCTTGTTCTGGACGACGAGCTCCTTGACCATGTGCGGGCCCGCAGTGGTCGTGTCGGTGGAATTGATTGATTGTGGATTGGTCAAGGCGTCGGGCGAATCGCTTACGCTCCTTAGGTAGGCCCGGCTTGCAACTCAAAAACCAGATGGCAGCATCGCTACGGATGCCGCGAATAGCCATAATCGTGCCGTGCCGCCTTGAGTCCAAGCGATTCCCGAGAAAGCTCTTACACAGGATAAACGGGAAGCCGCTCCTCTGCTGGGTGGCCGAGCGGATCCGGCTTGTGGCACCCAATCTTGACCTTTGGTTCGCGGTCGACGACGTCTCGCTCGAGGATTGCCTGGCGCCGGGCGGGTTCCGGACGGTGATGACGCGAGTCGACCACGCGAGCGGGACGGACCGGATCGCGGAGGCGAACCGGACCGTGGGCGCCGACCAGGTAATCAACGTCCAGGCGGACGAGCCCATGGTCTCCGCCCGGCAGATTCGCCTGCTCGCCGACCTGATCGGCGGTCCGGCGGACATGGCGACCCTGGCGACCCGCTTCGAAACGGCCGAGGACTTCCGCAACCCCAACCAGGTCAAGGTCGTCTGCGACGGGAGCGGCCGGGCGATGTACTTTTCGCGGGCGCCAATCCCGTACCCGCGAGACCGGGGTGGCGAGTTCGACGACGCCTGGGTCGCGGCAAACCCCTGCTACCGGCATCTCGGGGTCTACGCCTACAAGTCCCGGCTTCTCGAGGATTTTGCGAGGCTCCCCATGGGAAGGCTGGAGGAGGTCGAGCGCCTCGAGCAGCTCCGGGTGATCGAGGGCGGGCGCAAGATCGCCGTGGGCCTGACCGACGAGCCGACGATCGGCGTGGACACGCCCGAGGACGCCAGGAAGTTCGAGGAGTATCTTCGCGGCCTAGGAAGGCCGTAGGCCGGGCGCGCTTAGATCTTCCCGGCCTTGCGGGCTTCCACCATGCGGTAGAAGTCCACGAAGAGCGGGTCGGCGTCGCTGGGCCCGGGCGACGCCTCCGGGTGGTACTGGACGCAGAACACCGGGAGCTCCTTGTGGCGGAGGCCCTCGACCGTGTTGTCGTTCAGGTTGTACTCGGTCACGATCGCCCCGCGGTTCGCGACGCTTGCCGGGTCGGTCGCAAATCCGTGGTTCTGCGCGGTGATGGACACGCGGCCCGTCTCGACGTTCTTGACTGGCTGGTTGCCGCCGCGATGCCCGAACTTGAGCTTGAACGTCGACCCGCCGAGGGCGTGCGTGATCATCTGGTGGCCGAGGCAGATGCCGAACATCGGGAAATTCGGGATGAGCGCAGTAACCGTCTTGTGGATGTAGGGGAGGGCCGCCGGGTCCCCGGGCCCGTTGGAAAGGAAGACGCAGTCGGGGCGGTGCTCCTCGATCTGCGCCGGGGTGGCCGTGGCCGGGAACACGTGCACCTCGAACCCGTGGCGCACGAGCTTGCGGTAGATCGTGCGCTTGGCGCCGCAGTCGAACGCGGCCACCCTGAACTTCCTCGCGGGCGCCGCCGCGGTCCCGAAGATCGTGCCCACGGGCACGTAGGGGCGGTTGTAGTTTGCAGGGTCGTCCGCCCCCCAGATGTAGGGCTCCCTGCATGTGACGTCCTTCACGTAGTCCGCGCCCGACATGTCGGTCCAGCCCCGGGCAAGGGCCACCGCCTTCTCATCCGAGATGGGCAGGGTGCTGAGGCAGCATTTCATGGCCCCGTCGACGCGGAGCTTCTTCGTGAGAGCGCGGGTGTCCACCTCGCTGATCCCGGGTATGCCGTTCGCCGACAGGTAATCGCCCAGCGAGGAGGTCGACCGCCAGTTGCTCGCGGCGGGCGCCAGCTCGCGCACCACGAATCCGCTCGCCTTGGGAACGGCCGCCTCGGCGTCCTCGTCGTTGACCCCGTAGTTGCCGATCTGCGCGGCCGTCATGGTGACGATCTGGCCGAAGTACGAGGGGTCGGTCAGGATCTCCTGGTAGCCGGTCATCGAGGTGTTGAAGACGCATTCGCCGGCGATCGTGGCGCCGGCCCCGAACGCCATCCCGCGGAACACACTCCGGTCCTCCAGGGCAAGTATGGCGTGCTTTGTCAGCGTCATCGGGGGTCCAAGAAAGTCCGGGGAACCGCCCCTGCCAAGGAAAATGCCCCCGCCCGAAGATCGCAAAGCGCCATTTGACAACGGTGGTTAGGTGCCTAACGATGATGCCGACGCCGATGTCCTATACCGAAGATCGATCCTCCTGGTTCGAAGGCCAGGGACTTTGGCAGCACGTTCCCGAGGCGGATTGGAGCGACTGGTCGTGGCAGCTGAAGAACCGGATCACGTCGAAGGAGCAATTGGAGCGCTACATGACGCTCACGGAGGAGGAGAAGGCAGGCTGCGAATTCGCGAACAGGAAACTCGCGCTGGCGATCACCCCGTACTTCTTCAACCTGATCGACCGGGGCGATCCCGCCTGCCCGATACGCAGGCAGGTGATCCCGCGCGGGGAGGAGATGATCGTGAGCCCCGGCGAGATGCTCGATTCGCTGGGGGAGGATGCGCACTCGCCGGTGCCGGGCCTTGTCCACCGCTATCCCGACCGCGTGCTCTTCCTCGTGACCGACCGGTGCGCGGCGTACTGCCGCTATTGCACGCGCAGCAGGCTGGTCTCGAACGCTCAGGACTATAATTTCCACCCCGAATACGAGAAGGGGCTTCGCTACATCGAGGCGCATCCCGAGATCCGGGACGTGCTGCTGTCGGGAGGGGACCCGCTCCTGCTTTCGGACAAGAAACTCGAGCACATCATCAGCCGCCTGCGCGAGATCAGGCACGTCGAGTTCATCCGGATAGGCTCGAGGATACCCGTGTTCCTGCCGCAGAGGATCACTCCCGGGCTTTGCGAGGTCTTCAGGAAATACGGCCCGATCTGGATGAGCATCCACACGAACCATCCGAGGGAGTGCACGGCCGAGCTCAAGGAGGCCTGCGAACGGCTGTCGTTCGCAGGGGTCCCGCTCGGCAACCAGAGCGTGCTCCTGAAGGGCGTCAACGACGACCCGGACGTGATGAGGGCCCTCGTGCACCGCCTCCTGAGGATGCGCGTGCGCCCGTACTACCTCTACCAGATGGACCTCATCACCGGCGGGAGCCATTTCAAGGTGGATGTCCGCAAGGGCGTCGAGATCATCCGCGCGCTCCGGGGCAACACCACGGGGTATGCGGTGCCCCAATACGCGATCGACGCGCCAGGGGGGGGAGGCAAGGTCCCGGTCAACCCCGAGTACGTGGAAAGCATCACGGACGACGAGGTCGTGTTCCGCAACTACGAGGGCAAGCAGTACCGCTACCCGCTCAAGAACACTCCGGGATTGCCTGCCGAAGGGGCGGCTCCGCTCAGGGAGGCCCCAGTTGTCGTTTATTAGGCGCTGATTGGCAACCAGTTAGTGCCATCCGTAAAAACTTCGGTATTTCCGCGGAAATATTGAATGTTTTGGCCGGGGGCGCGTCTTACTCCGCGTAGTCAGCACTGTTCGCAAGAACGGTGAATGTTTGTAGCTCTTACGGTTTGCTTGGTGTTAGGTCACACGGGCCGCTTCGAAAGGAGCGGCCCTTGTGTTTACCGAGTGTAAGACTGCGCCGGCAGGCATGCGGGGTTCCCCGTCGAGCTTGCCCCGCGCCTTCCGCCGGAAGAGCATCGGCCGGTCGGCCCCCGGCTTCCCGTGGGGGAGAGGCTTCCGCAACCACATGAAAAAGCTCGGCATTCTTGTCGCAATCGCCCTGTTGGTCTGGGTCCTGATCAAGGTGAGGGACAGGATGGTGCGCTCGGTCGACGTGACGGAGAAAGCCCTGGCCGTTGAAAAGGCGTTGAACGTCCCGATGCTGGCCGAGGAGAAGGAGCTCGACAGGCTTGCCGCGAAGGCGACCGCGGATAGCCGGGCGGTGAATGAATCCACCGACAGGACCCCCTTTCACCTGCTGGCCACGACGCCGGCAGGCAGGTTCGTGAAGATATCCGGGCCGCTGACGTTCCATGCGAAGGATCCCATCCACCTGACGCTCGAGATACAGCCGGACCTGATCGCGGACGACATGCCGACCCTCCCGGGGACGCCGGCCGCGAAGGCCCGGCCCGACCTGCGAATCCCGAACATCTCCTTTGAGGTCACGTCCGACCGGGATGGCGCGGCCAGGCCCGTCCCGTTCCGGGCCTCCTGCAGCCCCGCGCCCGAGCCCTCCGACATCTCCGTGGATCTGGAGTTCGGGGCCAACCACGACGCGCTGGATGCCGCGTCCAAGAAGATCAACGCGCAGCAGCTGTCCGGGGCCATAGACAGCGGCGAGGCGCTCAGCCGGCTCGCGGCGCTCCACGAAGGCTACGTGCCGAACTCGAAGGGCACGTACCAGATCCGCGCGGTATACCGGAACGGGAGGCTCGTCACGGCCCCGGTCACGGTCATCATCACCGACTAGGCGCGCGCGATCGCGGCCTCCGGGAAGATCACATGAAGGACGCGGCCGGCCACACAATGCTCGGCGCGACGCATGCGCCACCCCCGCGGCCGCGCGGCGGGGATGGCGGGGCGCCCATGCGATCCCGATGACCCTCACGACGCCAAGGGTGGTCGCGTGCGCCATCGTCGCGCATGCCGTCTTCGCGGTGCTCGGGGCCTACTGGCTCTACATCAACATCCTGGTCATCCTGGTCTCGATAGTCACCTGGCCCTTCTGGTGGGGCGTCCTCGGATTCAGGGAGCTGCGCGTGCGCCCCGTGTACTGGAGCCTCGCCGTCGGCTCCGTCATCTACCTCCCGACGGTGAAGATCATCCTCATGATGGTCTCGTTCACGGGTTGACGGCCGAGACGGCCCTCCGGCGCCGCCCGGAGGCGCCTCCGCGCCGCATCGTGATTCGGCTTCCCTAAGGGATGTGTACATGCTCTATCTCTTGCCCATCCCGATGACCTCTGCCCCCTTCAGACTCCTCTGTGCAAGCATGCTTCTTTCGACCTGCGCCACGGCGCAGGAGTGGATCCCGGCAAACGAGCTCGGCGCGTTCTCCGGCCAGACCGACGTCGGAACCGTGAGCCGGGCGGGAACCGCCACCTTTGATGCGGCCCGCGGCACCTACACGATCGGCGCCAGCGGCGCGAACATGTGGTTCACAGAGGACGCCATGCACTTTGTCTGGAAGAAGGTTGCCGGGGACGGGTCCATATCGGCCGACATCGCCTTCGTGGGCACGAGCACCCAGCCGCACAGGAAGGCCTGCCTGGTGATCCGCCAGAACCTCGACCCGGGCTCCGCCTATGTCGACGTGGCCGTGCACGGGGACGGCCTCACGTCGCTGCAGTTCCGCGACACCGAGGGCGCACCGACAAAGGAGATCCAGTCCAACGTGGCCTCGCCCCAGCGCGTGCGCCTGGACAAGATAGGGGACACGGTCTACCTGTCGGTTGCCCGCGCCGGCGAGGAGCCGCATCCTTCGGGATGCTCCTTCCAGCTGCACCTCAACAATCCGTTCTACGTCGGGCTGGCGGTGTCCGCGCACGACAACGCCGCCTTTGAGACCGCGGTTTTCTCCAAGGTCGAGATCGGCAGGGCGTCGCCGGCCGCGGCCGTGGCGCAGGACGGGCTCAAGATCATCACGCTGCCCTCCGGAGACCGGAGGGTGTCGGACCGCTGACACTCATCGGCGGCCGGGGCGGCGGTGCAGGCCCATCCGGGCCCCGGGCGGTTGCGCGGCGTTTCCTTTTGCGCGGAGGCTTGAGGCGCGTTCAACTCCAACGAATGATATCCTTCCGAGAAGGCAGGGGTCCGGGGGCCAAGAGGGCTGCAGCGCGCGTCCTTTGCCTGCGCATGGTCGTCGCGGGGACCCAGCCGAGGGTCTGGAGGAGGCTTCTGGTCCTTGAGACCATGTGGCTCTCGCGCCTCCACGACGCGATCCAGATCGCGTTCGACTGGTTTGACTACCAGGCCCACGTGTTCGCGCTCGACGACCTGAAGTTCGGCAACCCGGTCAAGCGCGACGACCTCCTTGTCGAGGACGACCGCGACGTGACGCTGGCGGACCTCAACCTCGCCCACCGGGACCGGATGACCTACGAGTACCAGTTCGGGGAGGGGTGGCGCGTCGACATCCGGGTCGAGAAGACGGCCGCCGCGGTAAAGGGCGTCCGCTATCCGGCGTGCGTTGCCGGAGAGCGCGCGGGCCCGCCCGAGGATTGCGGCGGGCTCGAGGCCTACCACGACATGCTCGCGTGCCTCAAGGAGCCCGCCTCAGACCTGGGCAAGGAATGGCTCGGATGGCTGGGCCCCGAGTACGATCCAGGCGTCTGCGACCTCGACAAGGTGAACCAGGCGCTCCGGAAGCTGGGGAAGTGACCCTGATCCGGCCCCTCCGGGCGCGGCGCCGCGCCGGCGGTTTTGTAGCGGCTGCGCCGGCGGGTTCGCAGCCCGCCTCAGGCGGCGGAGGCAAGTTTCTCGCGCAGGTGGGTGACCCGGAGCTTTGACTCCCTGTTGCGGACGGCCATCGCATAGGCTGCGGGCTCGCCCACGATGAACACCTTCCTGCGGCCGCGCGTGACGGCGGTGTAGAGGAGGTTGCGCTGAAGCATCATGAAGTGCGCCTTGAGCAGCGGCACGATCACGACCGGGTACTCGCTCCCCTGTGACTTGTGGATGCTGATCGCGTAGGCGAGCGCAAGGTCGCCCATCTCGGCCCGGGTGAACGTGTGCCGGTCGCCGTCGAAGTCCGCTTCGATCTGGCCCGCCTCCGCATCCGTCGACGCGATGGCCCCGATGTCCCCGTTGAAGAGGTTCTTGTCGTAGTTGTTCCTGAGCTGGATCACCTTGTCGCCGGGGCGGAACTCGCCCGCCAGCGTCCGCATCCCGCGGGCCTGCCCGTTGAGGGCCGCCTGCAGCTCGAGGTTGAGGTTGGCGACCCCCGCGACGCCCTTGTGCATCGGAGCCATCACCTGGACGTCCCCGATCGGGTCGATCCTGCGGAAGTTCCTCGGGATGTGCTCCGTGCAAAGCCGGATCACCTTGCGGACGCAGTCCTCCGCCGAGTCCGCGACGATGAACGTCAGGTCGCCCGACGCCTGCACCGCGGCGACGTCCGGGACGACGCGGGGAAGCGAGGTGTCGCCCGAGTTGATCGCGTGCGCGGTCGTCACGATGCCGCTCTGGCCCTCCTGGCGGAAGATCACCGACAGGCGCGTCACCGGGGCGCCGGAGGCCGTGATCAGGTCCTGAAGCACGTTCCCGGCACCGACGCTCGGGAGCTGGTCCGTGTCCCCGACGAGCAGGAGGTGGGCCCGCGCGGGCACGGCCTGGAAGAGCGCCGACGCGAGCCACGTGTCGAGCATCGAGACCTCGTCCACTATGAGGAAGTCGGTGGCGAGCGGGTGCGACTCGTTCGCCGTGAATCCCGCGGCCGGGTCGTACTTGAGCAGCCTGTGGATCGTCGAGGCGAATCCACCCGTCGTCTCGGCCAGGCGCTGCGCCGCGCGTCCGGTCGGCGCGGCGAGGTGCACCCTCACGCCCTTCGCCTTCAGTATCTCGACGAGCGCCCGCAGGATGGACGTCTTGCCCGTGCCGGGACCGCCCGTGAGGATCGAGAGCTTGTTGCCCAGAGCGTTGCGCAGGGCGGCCCTCTGCAGCTCGTGGAAATCGAAGCCGGCCCTCTCCTGCGCCCACTGGATCGCCGCGTCGATCTTCACGGGGGGCAGCCCGCTCGCCACCCGGGACAGCCTTGCGACCACCTCGGCGATCTTTCGCTCCGCGCGGTCGTCCGCGGGGAGCTGGAGCAGCCCGGCTCCCGGCGGGGGCGCCCCCGGAGGGGCGGGGGCGTGGCGCACGAGCTGGCCGGAGGACACGAGGGCCTCGATCCGGGAGGCGACGAGCTCCGCCGAGGAGTCGAGCATCTGGGCGGCATAGTCCCTGAGCCGGGCCTCGTTGCAGGCCGTGTGCCCCTCCTCCTTGAGCGTTTCCATCGCGAATAGGATCCCTGCGTCCAGCCTCGGCGGCGCGTCGTTCGCGAATCCCAGGTTGATCGCGATCCGGTCCGCCGTCTTGAAGCCGATCCCCTCGATCTCGCGCGCCACCCGGTAGGGCTCCGAGGTGAGGACGGCCTTGGCCTGAGATCCGTACTGCTTGACCAGCTTGACGCACTGGCCGGGGCTGACCCCGTAGGTCTGAAGGAAGATGTACAACTCCCGCTCGGTGCGCTTGCCTTCCCAGGCCTGCTTGATCGCGCCCGCGCGCTTGCGCCCGATGCCGGGCACGTCGCGCAGGCGCGCCGACTCCTCGCTCAGGATGCGGAACGTGTCGGTTCCGAAGGCGTCGACGATCTTGTTCGCGTAGACGCGGCCAATCCCCGGCACGAGCCCGCTCCCGAGGTACTTGCGGATCCCGTACACGCTCGCGGGAAGCTCGCTCCTGAAACCGGCGATCTTGAACTGGGCGCCGTGCTGGGAGTGGCGCGTCCATTCGCCGGTAAGGTGGAGCGTCTCGCCGCACTCGACCCCCGGGAGCACCCCCACGATCGTGACCGGCTCGGGCCTGGGGGCTCCCTCGGCGGCGTCGGGCCGGAACTCGGCGATGGTGTAGTGGTTCTCCTCGTTCAGGAAGATGATGCGCTCGACGACTCCGGTGAGCGCGGTTGGTGCGGGGGATGCGGGCACGTGCGGAGGGATGTCCCCCGAGCGATGGTCGAGAATCCGCGCAAAATCAATGACGCATGTTCTGCGGCGTTGATCCCGGGGGGCGGATGGGCAATGCTGCCGCCCATGGTCCGCCCCTCGCGCGCGCTCCTCTCATTGGCCTTGTTTGCCGCCGTCCAGGCATGGGCGACGCCGCCCGCCGACGCGGACGAGTCGGCCATCCGGCAGATGAACGACGATTACGTCCGCGCGTTCCTTGCGTGCGACGTCGCCCGGTTCCGGGGGCTCCTTGCGGAGGACTTCGTCGGGGTGCTGGCCGACGGCCGCGTCATCGACAAGGCCGGGTTCCTGGAGCAGGCCGCGGCGCGTCCCGACGCCAGGGACCTCCGGCTGCATGACGTCGTGATCCGGGTGTACGGGGATTCGGCGCTGGTCGGCGCCGCCGTGAGCTACCGGAGGGCCGACGGAACGGGCGTCCGGACACGCTACACGAGCGTCTACCTGCGGCGCGGGGGGCGCTGGTCGATCGTGTGGGTCCAGTGGACTCGGGTGACGGTGCAGTAGATTGGTCTGGCGCGCGGGGGTGCGGTGGCCGAGAATCCGGCCGATGCCTGCGAGCCAGGAGCTTCAACGCGCCCGCGTCTCGACCCGCACCGAGGGTCCCGTGCTGGACGTCGCCCTCGAGGGCCCGTGGAGGCTGGACGGCGACACGCCGCGCTGGGAGTCGGTGGTCGGCAGGGAGAGGCCGCAGGCGGTCCGGCTGCGCGCCGAAGGTGTCTCCCACTGGGACACGTCGCTGGTCGCCTTCGTCGGCGAGGCGCAGCGCTGGTGCGCCAACGCGGGGATCGCCTGCGACACGGCGCCGCTCCCGGAGAAGATGCGCCTGCTGGGCGGCCAGTTCGCCGAGTCCCTGCGCCCGGGGGTCCGCGCCGACCACTCGCGGACGCTGCTCGAGGAGGTGGGGGTACAGACGCGCGACGCGATGCTCCAAGGGCGCGACTTCCTCCAGTTCGTCGGGGAATGCTGGATCGGCGCGAAGAGGCTCGTCGTCGGACAGGCCGGCTTCCGATGGTCCGACTGCCTCGGCGAGATGCAGAAGTGCGGGGCGATGGCCCTGCCCATCGTGAGCCTGATCAGCTTCCTGGTGGGCATCACCCTCGCGTATTCAGGGGCCATCGTGCTCAGGCGCTTCGGCGGCGACATATGGGTCGCGGACCTTATCGGCGTTGCGATGACCCGGGAGATGGGCGCCATGATGGCGGGCGTCGTGCTCGCGGGGCGGACCGGGGCGGCCTTCGCGGCGGAGATCGGCAGCATGAAGGCGAACGAGGAGATCGACGCCCTCACGATCCTTGGGATCTCCCCGGTGAGGTTCCTTGTCCTCCCGAGGGTCATCGCGCTCGGGGTGATGATGCCGCTCCTCGCCCTTTACGCCAACTGCCTCGGCGTCCTCGGCGGCATGACCGTGGCGTACGCGGTCCTTGACATTCCGCCGACGGCCTACTGGGTCGAGATGCTCACGATCGTGGACCTGCCGGACGTCACGGTGGGCGTGGTCAAGTCCGTCGCGTACGGGCTGATCGTCGGCCTCTCGGGCTGCCGCCGCGGGCTCCAGGCCGAGAGCAACGCCGCAGGGGTGGGGCAGGCCGCGACATCCGCGGTGGTGACGGCGATCCTGTTCATCATTGTGGCGGACGCGATTTTCGCGGTCCTGTTCAACGCCATCGGCCTATGACCGTGGAATCCAAACCCGCCATCGAGGTGACCGGGCTGGCCTGCTCCTACCAGGATTACAAGGTCCTGCAGGACGTCTCCTTCAGGGTGCGCCCCGCCGAGATATTCTTCATTGTCGGGCCTGTCGGCGTCGGCAAGACGACGCTGCTGCGCAACATGGTGGGGCTTGCGACGCCGGTGCATGGCGAGGTCCTGTTCAACGGGCGCTCGTTCACGAAGGCGGACACGGCCGAGCGCCGCGAAATGCTGAAGACCTTCGGAGTGTCGTTCCAGGGCGGCGCGCTCTGGACCTCGCTCACCCTCAGCGAGAACGTGACGCTCCCACTGGAGGAATACACCCGGCTGCCGAGGGACGAGATCGAGCGCATCGCCGCGTTCAGGCTCGCGCAGGTGGGCCTTGCGGGGTTCGAGGACTATTATCCGTCGGAGATCAGCGGGGGCATGAAGAAGAGGGCGGGCCTGGCCCGGGCGCTGGCCCTCGACCCGACGACCGTCTTCTTCGACGAGCCCTCGGCGGGCCTTGATCCGATCGGCGCGCGCAACCTAGACCGGCTCATCCTGCAGATCAGGGACACGTTCGGCACGACGATCGTCATCGTCTCCCATGACGTCGACTCGATCCTTGGGATCGCCGACCGGCTGATCATGCTCGACCGGGAGACGCAGGGGATAATCGCGGAGGGTGCCCCCGCGGCGCTGGTCTCCGAGGCGGCGAACCCGAAGGTCGTAGAATTTTTGACACGCAGGACCGTACGGTCAGAATAGGGCCGGCGAAACCCAAGAACCCGCCACCCGAAATGAAAACAAAGATCAGCCCGGCCGTCGTAGGTGCCTTCGTCCTGGGCGCGTTCGCAATCGGGATCATCACGCTGCTCGCGCTTGGCAGCCTGAGCCTCTTCACGCAGCCGCAGCGGTTCATGGTGTACTTCGTCGAGTCGGTAAGCGGCCTCGACGAGGGCTCGCCGGTCAAGCTGCACGGCGTCCGCGTGGGCCACGTGGTCGGCATCTCGATCCGCTACGACCGCACGACCGGCAGGTCGCTGGCCGCCGTCCTGTGCGAGCTCAACCGCGGCTCGATCGCCGACGAGCACGGGGCCGTCTTCGACGTCTCCGACCGCACCGCGCTGCAGGGGCTCGTGGACCGCGGCTTGAGGGCGCAGCTCGAGCTCGGCGGGCTAGCCACGGGGCTTCTGTTCGTGGAGCTCGAGTTCATGGACCCGCTCAAGGTCCCGGACTTGAACAAGATGACCAACCCGAAGTACGTGGTCGTCCCCCCGATGCCCTCGGAGATCTCCGAGCTGCGCGCAAGGGCGACGTCGCTGCTGGCAAACGCCACGGAGGTCCTGGTCAAGATGCAGGGCATCGACTTCCAGGGACTCTCGACCGAGCTGACGAAGCTTGTGGCCGAGACGAGGAAGGGGATCGGGGGCGTCGACTTCAAGGGCCTGGCCGACCAGTGGAAGAAGACGGGGGAGTCTGTCGACGCCCTCGCCCGCTCGCCCGATGCACTGCGCGCCATGGAGAACCTGAACAAGACCCTGGACGCCCTGCGTGACGCGACATCCCGGCTGGACAAGCAGGTCGACGCCAACGGGAAGGACCTGCAGGAGACGCTGGTCCAGACCCGGCTGGCGCTCGAGTCGTTCAATGCGGCCGCAAAGTCGGCCCGCGGGTTCATCAACGCCCAGCAGAACCTGGGGGCTGACGCGAGCCGTGCGCTTGCCAAGGTCGCGGACGCCGCGGAATCGATCCAGCGGCTGGCCGATTTCCTGGAACGAAACCCGAATGCCATCGTCTCCGGACGAAAGGCGACACAGTGAGGCTGCGCGTCATGAACCATCCAAAACCATCCCGCCCGCGGTTTCTCGTCCAATGCGCCGCCGTCGGCCTGCTCGGGGCGTTCGCCGGATGCAGCGTCATCCCGCCGCCCCAGGAGGACGCCACGAGGTACTTCATCCTTTCCGGCGGCGCCCCTGAAGGTGCCGCGCAGGCGCCCGCGGCGCCTGGAAGCCTGAGGATCGGGCTCCGCCTGGTGGCGCTCGAGAGCTACCTGGACCACCCGACGATGGTCGTGAGGACGGGCGCGAACGAGATACGGTTCGAGGACTTCCGGCGCTGGGCGGAGCCGCTTGATGCCGGAATCACCCGCGTCCTCAGGGCAAGGCTTCTAGCGTCGCCCGAGGTGGCCCAGGTGTACGTCGAGCCGTTCCCGCTGGACCAGGAGCGCGATTTTGACGTGTCGATCAAGGTTGTCCGGTGCGAGGGAACAGGGACATCGGCGGGAAAGTATGTCGCAAGCCTGGAGGCGACGATCGAGGTCTCCGCGCCCGGCGCCACGCCGCGGATTGTCTCCCGGAAGGTCTTCGTGGCCCCCGACCAGGCCTGGGACGGGAGTGATTTCGGGCGCCTGGCCAGCCTGCTGACCGCGGACGTGGGCTCCCTCGCGCGGGAGGTCCTTGCCGGCATCCCGCCGAAGGGCTGACCCTATCTCAGCGCCGCGCGGATCCGAGCGAGCGCCGCTTCCACATTCTCGCGGCTGTTGAACGCGCTGATCCTGACGTGGCCCTCCCCGCACCTCCCGAAGCCCGCCCCGGGCGTGCAGACGACCTGGGCCTTCTCGAGGAGCAGGTCGAAGAACTCCCATGAGTCGCGCCCGACATTGACCCAGATATAGGGGGCGTTCTCCCCGCCGACGCACGCGAGGCCGAGCCTTGCCATCTCGGCTCGGATCAGGCGTGCGTTCCCGAGGTAGAAGTCGGTGAGTCCCCGGGTCTGGCTCAATCCGGCTTCCGTGTAGGTCGCCGCGGCGGCCCGCTGGATGGGGTAGGAGACCCCGTTGAACTTCGTCGTCTGCCTGCGGTTCCACAGGGAATGGAGCGCATGCGGCCTTCCTGCACGGTCCCAGGCCATGAGCGTCTTCGGGACGACCGTGTAAGCGCAGCGCGTGCCGGTGAAGCCCGCCGTCTTGGAGAAGCTCCGGAATTCGATCGCCACGTCGCGCGCGCCCTCGACCTCGTAGATCGAGTGCGGAATCGCCGGGTCGCGTATGTACGCCTCGTAGGCCGAGTCAAAGAGGATGACGGCCTTGTTGCGCTTCGCGTATTTCACCCATGCCGCAAGCTGCGCCTTCGTGGCGACGGCGCCGGTGGGGTTGTTCGGGAAGCAGAGGTACACAAGGTCCGCCGGCGAATCCGGCACGCCGGGAACATACCCGTTGGACGCGGTCGACTCGAGGTACAGGATCCCGTCATAGCGGCCGTCGGCGGCCGGGCCGGTCCTCCCGGCCATCACGTTGGTGTCAACGTACACCGGATATACCGGGTCCGGGATGGCGAGGCGGATGTCGTCCGCGAATATCTCCTGGATGTTGCCAGTGTCGCACTTCGCCCCGTCAGAGATGAAGATCTCGTCGGGCTCGATCCTGCAGCCCCTGTCCGCGTAGTCGTGCCTGCAGACGAGATCCCGGAGGAACGCATATCCCTGCTCGGGCCCGTAGCCCTTGAAGGTGGCCCGGTTAGACATTTCGTCGGCGGCCGCGTGGAGCGCCTCGATGCAGGCGGCGGGAAGGGGCTCCGTCACGTCGCCGATGCCCAGGCGGATCAGGGCCTTGTCCGGGTGGGCCGACGCGTATGCGCCGACGCGGCGCGCGATGTCCGCAAACAGGTACGAGGCCTTAAGCTTCGAGTAGTTCTCGTTGATCCGGATCATGGGCTGCTTCGTAAATGCTGCGTTAAGCGGGCCGCTTCCGGCCGAAAGCCTTGTACAAAACCCTCAGGCGGCGCATTGTTCAAGCCCTTGTTGATACCATGGAAAAAGTAGAAACGGTGGCAAACATGCGGGCGCTTGCCGCCCGGCTGAGAACCAAGAGGGGAGGGCTGTCGCTTGTCCCCACGATGGGCGCGCTCCACGCCGGGCATGAGGCGCTCATAGGCGCCGCGGTGTCGGCTGGGGGCCCCGTCGTGGTGTCGATCTTTGTCAACCCCCTCTCGTTCGGCCCGAACGAGAACTTCGCGGGATATCCGCGGAGCCTGGAGGCGGACCTTGCGATGTGCGCCCGGCTGGGGGTGAGCGCGGTGTTTGCACCTGCGATCGAGGAGATCTACCCGCGCGGCTTCTCGACGTTCGTGGCCGAGGAGCACGTGAGCAAGCCGCTCTGCGGGATCTCGCGCCCCACCCATTTCCGGGGTGTGGCCACGCTTGTCGCGAAGCTACTCAACATCGTCGGGCCCGACCGGCTGTATATCGGCCAGAAGGACGCCCAGCATGTCGCCGTCCTGCGCAAGTTGGTCGCGGACCTCAATTACCACGTCGAGGTGGTGGTCGAGCCGACGGTACGCGAGGCCGACGGCCTCGCCGCGGCGGTGCGAAACCGCGAGATGACGCAGGGCCAGAGGGAGGATGCGCTTGCGATCATCCGGGCGCTGAAGCGCGTGGAGCAGATGGTGGATGCCGGCGTGCTCAGCAGCGACCGGCTTGTCGCGGAGGCGACCCATATCATGGGCCAGCAGCGCCGGATCCGGGTCATTTACGTGTCGGTCGTCGATCGGAACACGATGGAACCCGTCCGCGAGGTGGTGCCCGGCAGGACGCTGATCTGCGTTGCGGCGTGGCTGGACGAGCTCAGGCTGACCGACAACGCGGTCCTGTAGGCCGCGGCGTCGGAATGCCAGCATATTTCCCAAGGATCGGCATCGTTGGCTCGGGCGCGGTGGGCGGGTATTTTGGCGCGCGCCTGGCGCTTGCGGGCGGCGACGTGCGCTTCCTCATGCGGGGCGACCTCAAAGCGGTCCGTGCGCGGGGCTCGCTCATGATCCGCGAGCAGGCCCGGACGACCGAGCTGAAGCCCGTCGCGGCGTTCGGTACGGCGGCCGAGATGGGGGCCGTCGACCTTGTGGTCGTCGCCCTCAAGACGACGTCGGGCGCCGAGCTGCCGGGCCTCGTCAGGCCGCTGCTCGAGCCGGGGACCGCTCTGTTGACCCTCCAGAACGGCCTCGGGGCCGACGAGCACCTGGCGGAGCTCTTCGGCGCGGGGCGGATCATCGGCGGCCTCGTGTTCATGGCCTTGACCCGCACAGGGCCGGGCGAAGTCACGTGCTACCACCCGGGCTCCGTGTCGGTGGGCGAGTTTGGCGGGCCCCCAACGGCGCGCACGCACTCGCTGGCCGTCCAGCTGGAGGCGGCGGGCGTCAAGACCCACGTCGTCGCGAACCTGCTCGAGGCGCGCTGGAGGAAGCTCGTCTGGAACATTCCCTTCAACGGGCTCGCCATCGCCGAGGGTGGCATCTCGACCGACCGGATCTGCGCCGATCCCGCCCTCGCCGCCGAGGCGCGCGAGCTCATGCGCGAGGTCCAGCGCGCTGCGGCCGCCTTCGGCTTCGCGATTCCCGACAGCTACCTGGCGAGGCAGTTCGACGTGACGCCCCCGATGGGACGCTACAAGCCGTCGAGCCTCGTCGACTACCTCGCCGGCCGGCAGGTCGAGGTCGAGCCGATCTGGGGCGAGCCGCTCAGGCGGGCGCGGGCGGCCGGGGTCGAGATGCCCAGGCTCGCGAGCCTCTACTCGAAGCTGCGGGCCCTATGCTCAAGGCCGCCGAGACAGGCCCGGTAGGGGCCGCGGGTATCCCGGGCGCCGCGGCGGCACCCGATCAACGCGCTTGCCGTGGGCAACGCAGTGGGGATCATCTGGGGCCATGCTGAAAACGGTGCCCGCAAACGGCCGCGCAACAGCCCGATGATGCCCAAGTCCGGCCGCACACCGATTGCCGGCAAGCGCGTGCAGCTGATGGCCACGTGCCTGTGCGACGCGTTCCACGACGACGTGGCCGCGGCGGCGGTGGAGGTTCTGGAGCACCTGGGCTGCGAGGTGGCGTTCCCCGAGGGGCAGACCTGCTGCGGCCAGCCCGCGTTCAACGGCGGAGACTGGGCCGCCTCGCGCCGGGTCGTCCGGCACACGGTCCGGACGTTTTCCGGCGACGACCCGATCGTCGTCCCGTCGGGGTCGTGCGCGGCGATGCTCTTCCACGGGGCGGCGCTCGAGTTCGAGCACGAGCCCGACCTCGACGAGGTCGAGAGCCTCGGCCGGCGCACGTGGGAGCTGGGCGACTTCATCGTGAACGGGTTGGGCGTGGGATCCTGGCCGGGCCGGTTCGACTCCGCCGTCGCCCTGCACCGGTCGTGCCACACGCGCGGGACCGCGAGCAGCGACGCGATGGCGCTGTTGCTCGGATCCATCGCCGGGCTGCGGCTGGTCGAAATCGGCGAGCCCGAGCAGTGCTGCGGCTTCGGCGGGACCTTCTCCGTGGCCTTCCCATTCATCTCGGCCGCCATGGGGGCAATGAAGCTCCAGCACGTCCGCGCTGCGGGGCCCGACATCCTCGTCTCGGGTGACACGAGCTGCCTCATGCACCTTTCCGGGCTCGCGGCCAGGGAGGGCCTCCCTCTGAGGACGATGCATTTCGCGCAGGTCCTGCGCGACGCCCTGGAGCGCCGGCCATGAGAACCCAGCCGATCGACCAGGCCGCCGCCGCGCTCCCCGCCGAGACGAGGGCCGCCGTCTACGGCGGCTCGAAGGTCCAGCACGAGAAGGGCAGGAGGCTCCTCCTTGACCACTACGGCGACTCCAGCCACCTGCGGAGGCTAGCGGGCGAGATCAAGCGGCACGTGGTCGAAAACCTCGACACATACCTTCCCGCCGTCGAGGCGAGGCTGATGGCGAACGGCGCCACGGTCCACTGGGCGGCGACGGCCGAGGCGGCCTGCGAGGCCGTCCACTCGATCCTCATGGCGCGGGGGGCTACGAAGCTCGTCAAGTCAAAGACGATGGTGAGCGAGGAGATCGGGCTCGCCGGCTACCTGGAAAAGCGCGGGGTCGAGGCGCTGGAGACGGACCTCGGCGAGTTCATCGCCCAGCTGGACCATGACCAGCCGTCGCACATAGTCGCGCCGATCCGCCACAAGAACCGCCGGCAGATCGCCGAGCTCTTCGAGAGGAACGGGCTGGGCGCCTACAACGACGAGCCCGAGGTCATCACGCGGCGGGCCCGGGTGTTTCTGAGGCAGAAGTACCTCGCGGCGGATGCCGGACTGACGGGCGCGAACTTCGTCGTGGCAGAGAGCGGCCGGCTCGTCGTGGTGACGAACGAGGGCAACTCGCGCTTCTGCCTCGCTGCGACCCCGTGCCACATAGCGCTTGTCGGCATCGAGAAGATCATCCCCCGGGACCGCGACCTTGCGCTCTTTCTCAACCTGCTGGCCCGCTCGGCCACCGCGCAGCAGCTGTCGGTGTACAACGAGTTCATCCTGGGCCCGCGAGCGCCGAGCCAGCAGGACGGGCCCGAGGAGACGCATGTCATCTTTGTCGACAACGGCCGCACGGAGGTCCTCGCGACCGAGTGCCGGGACATCCTGCGCTGCATCCGGTGCGGCGCCTGCCTGAACGTGTGCCCCGTGTACCGCCAGGCGGGGGGGCATGCCTACCGGAGCGTCTATTCGGGGCCCGTGGGCGCGGTCCTGTCGCCCCTGCTCCTTGGGGAGCGCTTTCCGGAGAAGGCCGACCTCCCTAAGGCGTCGAGCCTTTGCGGGGCGTGCAACGAGGTCTGCCCCGTCAACATCCCGATCCCCGATCTTCTCTTAAGGCTGCGCGACCGGGCGCATGCCGAGGGGGTCCCGCCTCGAGGCACGCCGCCGATGGGCGTCTGGGCGCTCCTGGCGACGCGGCCGGCCGCATGGAGGGCGGCGCTCGCGGGCGGGCGGATCCTCAACATCCTGCCGAGGAGGCTGATCCCGGTGCCCGCGCTACGGGCGTGGCAATTGAAGCGAGACCTCCCGCCATGGCGGGGAGGCGAGTTCAGGAAGTGGCTCAAGGTGCGCCGCAGGCAGCCGGGGAGCGGGCAGCGCCGCCCACAGTAGGCATTCACCATGGCTTCGCCGAGAGACAGCAGGCCCAGGCTCGAGCCCTTCATCCTCCCGGAGACCGTGATGCGCGAATTCACCGTGCGGGCCCTGGTGGTGGGCACGGTCCTCGGCCTGATGTTCGGCGCATCGTCGCTCTACCTCGTGCTCAAGGTGGGGCTGACGGTCAGCGCCTCCATCCCGGTGGCGGTCATCTCGCTGGCGCTCTTCCGCGGGCTCTCGAAGCTGGGCCTCAGGGACGCGACGATACTGGAGAACAACGTCAGCCAGACGGCGGGTTCCGCCGGGGAATCGATCGCTTTCGGGGTGGGCGTGACGATGCCCGCCATCATGATCCTGGGATTTGACCTTGAGCTCACGCGCGTGCTCCTGGTTTCCGTGCTCGGGGGACTTCTGGGCATCCTCATGATGATCCCGCTTCGCCGGGCCCTCATCGTCAAGGAGCACGGGACGCTCAAGTATCCCGAGGGAACGGCGTGCGCTGCCGTCCTGACGGCAGGGGCCTCGGCCGAGGACAGGGCCCAGGCCTCCCCCGCCGCCGTCGCCGAGATGCGGGCGGCGGAGGCCGCCGGGCTCGGCAAGGCGCCTGGGGCCAAGTCCATCTTCACCGGACTCGGCGTCGGGATCGCCTACAACGTCCTCAACCGCGTGTTCCGGCTCTGGAAGGACACTCCGGAGAAGGTCTTCGACGCCCCCTTCAAGGGCGCGTCCGTCAGCGCGGAGATATCCCCCGAGCTCCTCGGCGTCGGCTACATCATCGGGCCGAAGATCGCGGCGCTCATGTGCGGGGGCGGCGTGCTTTCCTACCTGGTCCTGATCCCGATGATAAAGTTCTTCGGAGAGCACCTCCAGGGCCCCCTCCCGCCGGGCAGGATACCCATTTCGGACATGGAGCCGGACGACGTCCGTACGGCCTACGTCCTCTACGTGGGCTCGGGCGCCGTGGCCGCCGGGGGGATCATCAGCCTCTTCCGCTCCCTTCCGACCATCTGGCGCGGCCTGAAGGAGGGGCTTCGCGACGTCGGCCTCGCCAAGATCGAATCGGCCGCGGGGGGGCCGGCAGCCGCTCATGTGCCGCGGACCGAGAGAGACCTGTCCATGAAGTTCGTCGGTATCGGGATCGTCGTCCTCATCGCGTCGATCATGTCCGCCCCGATGCTCCTGGATGCGGGGATAGGCACCAAGCTCGTGGGCGCGGTCCTCATCGTGGTATTCGGCTTCCTGTTCGTGACCGTGTCCTCCCGGCTCACCGGCGAGATCGGGTCCTCGTCGAACCCAATCTCGGGAATGACGATCGCGACGCTTCTGCTCACGTGCCTCATCTTCCTGCTCGTGGGATGGACGGGCGGCGCGTACTACGTCACGGCGCTCTCCGTCGGCGCCATCGTCTGCATCGCGGCATCCAACGGAGGGAGCACCTCCCAGGACCTGAAGACCGGCTATATCCTCGGGGCGACGCCGAGGCACCTCCAGGTCGCGATCCTATTCGGCGCCTTCGCCTCCGCGCTCGTCCTCGGGCCGATCCTGCTCGCGCTCAACGAGTCGAAGGTCGTCTATGTGCCCGTTTCGGAGGTGGCCCCGGCGGGGTTGCATGCCGACGTCCGGGAGCTGGGGCCGCCCGAAGGGCTCGCGGGTCCGCAGGCCCGCGACGATCCGCGGACCTACCGGGTGTGGCACAGGAGCGACCCGTCCGGAGGGGCCTCCGAGAAATACCTGGCGGACGACTCGGGCAACGCGGTCTGGCTTGTCGATCCGGGCATCAACGGCACCCACACCCGCCGGCCGGACGGCTCCGCCGTCAACAAGTTCAACGCGCCCAAGGCGGTGCTCATCTCATACATCATCAAGGGGATCCTCGGACACAAGCTGCCGTGGTCCCTTGTCCTGCTGGGCGTCATGATCGCTGTGACGCTTGAGCTGACGGGCGTCTCCTCACTTGCGTTCGCCGTGGGCGTCTACCTCCCGCTTTCCTCCTCAAGCCCCATCTGGGCCGGAGGCATCGTCCGCTGGCTCGTGGACGCCTACCACCGCCGCAAGCACGAGGGCAAGAACCTGAGCGAGGACCAGCTCACCGCGGAGGGCGACAGGAGCCCTGGTGTCCTGCTGGCCTCGGGATACATCGCCGGCGGCGCCATAGCGGGCATCGTGATCGCCATCCTCCAGGGGGTCCCGCTGCTTGCGCCGCTTGACAAGGAGTTCGGCGAATGGGCCGCGGCCCACAACCCCCTGTTCAACGGGCCGTATGCGGACGGGCTTTCGATGATCCTGTTCCTCGTCCTTTGCTCGTTCCTCTATCTCGTCGGCCGGGAGAGGCTCCTTGCCCCAAGGAGGGGGCCGGCAGGCTGAATCCGACTATGGCAGACGACCGTGAAACGATCATGGCCAAGGTGCGCGGCGCGCTCGCGCCCCTGAAAGGCCGCGCAAGGATGCCGGATTACGACGACGGCCTCGAGCTCGCGCGCAAGCGGGCGAACGCCGCGGACCCGATGGCCGAGTTCGCCGAGCGCCTGCGGGCGGTGAACGGCGAGGTCGTGCCCGGCCCCGCGGCCCTTGCCGAAGCGCTCCGCGGCCGCGGCTGGACCCGGGGGTACTGCGATCCGGCGCTTTGGCCGCGCATCGGGCCGCACTTCGGCGCGGAATTCACGGTCGAGACCCGATTCGACCGGTCGCGCGTGGACGACTACCAGTTCGGGATCACCAGGGGGGCCGGCGCGGTCGCGGAGACCGGCACGATCATCCTGACCGATGGGACGACCTCGTCGCGTCTCGCGGCCCTGGCCCCCTGGGCGCACGTCGCCGTGATCCCGCGCGGCTGCCTTTACTCGGACCTGCCCGAGGCCGTGGCGGCGCTGGGGCAGGACCCGAACGTCGTGTGGTGCACGGGCCCGTCCAAGACCGCCGACGTCGAGGGGATCCTGGTCGAGGGCGTGCACGGCCCGGGCGTGCAGATCGCCATGTTTGTCGACTGACGACGGGGCCGGGCCCCTAGGTCACACCGGTTCCTCGATGACCGGGTTCGAGAGCGTGCCGATGCCCTCGACCTCGATCGCGACCGTGTCGCCCGCCTTCAGGTAGACGGGCGGCTTCCGGGCGAAGCCGACGCCGTGCGGCGTGCCGGTCAGTATCACCGTCCCGGGGAGCAGCGTCTTGCTCCCGCTCAGGAATTCGATGAGCGCGGGCACGTCGAAGACCATGTCGCTCGTGTTCCAGTCCTGCATCGCCTGGCCGTTCAGGATGGTCCGTATCCGCAGGGCGTTGGGATTGGGTATCTCGTCCTTGGTCGCGAGCACCGGGCCAAGGGGGCAGAAGGTGTCGAAGCTCTTTCCCTGGCAGAACTGGCCGCCGTTGAGCCTGACCTGCCAGTCCCGGGCGGACACGTCGTTCGCGGCGGTGTAGCCGAGCACGTAGTCGAGGGCGCTGGCGCGGGTCGCGTTCTTGCAGGCCCTGCCGATCACGACCGCGAGCTCGCACTCGTAGTCGACCTCGCGGCTCGGCAGCTTCCGGGGCAGCTCGATCGGATCGCCCGGGTTCTGCACGGAGTTCGTGCCCTTCAAGAAAAGCATCGGCCGCTCGGGGACGCCCTTGCCGCCCTCCTCGGCGTGCCTGCGGTAGTTGAGGCCGATCGCGAGGATGTTCGGGGGCGCCACGGGCGCGAGGATCTTGCCGGGCTTGACCATCCTGTCCGTCGCGCGGAAGGAGCCGAACAGGTCGCCGGAGATCTCGCGGGCGGAACCGTCGGGCTGGAGCGCGGCGTAGGCCGGCCCGGACGGGGTGAGATGCCTGATGATCCTCATCTGTCGGGTGGGCTCACTGGCGCGTCCCGGCGTGCGCCTCCATGCCGGCGCAGGAGCAGACAAGGTTGCGGTCGCCGTACACGTTGTCGACGCGCCCCACGGCCGGCCAGAACTTGGAGGCGCGCGTCCATGGGGCGGGAAATGCCCCAAGCTCGCGCGCGTAGGGATGGTTCCATCCGTCGGCGCACACGGCCTTCGCCGTGTGCGGGGCGTTCTTTAGCGGGTTGTCGACCCGGTCGGACTCCCCGTTCGCGACGGCCTGCATCTCGCCGTGGATTGCGGCCATGGCGTCGCAAAACCGGTCAAGCTCCGCCTTGGTCTCGCTCTCGGTCGGCTCGACCATGAACGTGCCCGGGACAGGAAACGAGACTGTGGGGGCGTGGTAGCCGTAGTCCATGAGGCGCTTGGCGGCGTCCTCGGCCTCTACGCCGTGCCTCTTCCAGCCGCGAAGGTCGACGACGCATTCGTGGGCCACGAGGCCCGACGCGCCGCGGAACAGGACCGGGAAGTGCCTCTCGAGCCGCTTTGCTACGTAGTTTGCGTTCAGGATCGCGGCCTTGGTCGCGGCCGTCAGCCCGTCCGGGCCCATCATCCGGATGTACATCCACGGGATGACGAGGATGCTGGCGCTTCCCCACGGGGAGGCGCTCACTGCGCCCAGGTGGGCCCCGCCGCCGTCCCCGCCGAAGGGCGACTCGACCGCGTGGCCCGGGAGGAAGGGGGCGAGGTGGGCCGCGACCGCTATCGGGCCGACCCCCGGCCCCCCGCCGCCATGCGGGATGCAGAACGTCTTGTGAAGGTTCAGGTGGCAGACGTCGGCGCCGATGTGCCCCGGGGACGTGAGCCCGACCTGGGCGTTCATGTTCGCCCCGTCCATGTACACCTGGCCGCCGTTGGCGTGGACGATGGCGCAGATGTCCTTAATCGCGCTCTCGAAGACTCCGTGCGTCGACGGGTAGGTCACCATCAACGCCCCCAGGTCCCCCGAGTGGGCCTCCGCCTTGGCCCTGAGGTCCGCCACGTCGATGTTCCCCCGGGAGTCGCACTCCACGGGCACGACCTGATAGCCGCACATGACGGCGCTCGCCGGGTTGGTCCCATGGGCGCTCGTGGGGATCAGGCAAACGGTGCGCCGGCCCTCCCCGCGGGACTCGTTGAACGCGCGCACCACGAGCAGCCCGGCGTATTCCCCCTGGGAGCCCGCGTTGGGCTGCAGCGACACCGCGGCGAACCCCGTGATCTCGGCGAGCCAGGCCTCCAGGTCGTGGAAGAGCCGCCTGTAGCCCCGGGCCTGCTCCTCGGGCGCAAAGGGGTGCAGCTTCGAGAACTCCGGCCACGAGACGGGGAACATCTCGCTCGCCGCGTTGAGCTTCATGGTGCACGAGCCGAGCGAGATCATCGACTGGCAGAGCGTGAGGTCCCTCGCCTCGAGCCGCTTGATGTAGCGGAGCATCTCGTGCTCCGTGTGGTGCCTCTGGAACACCTGCGCCGTCAGGAACGGCGTCGTCCGGGCAAGGGGCGGTGCGAAGTCCGAGCCCACCGATTCCGCATCGGGAAGCGGAACGTCCCCGAAAATCGCGAGCAGCGCGCCGACCTCCTCGATTGTCGCGGCCTCGTCTAGCGATATTCCGACGCGGTCCCGGCCAATGCGCCGCAGGTTGAAGCCCCGGGCCTCGGCGGCAGCGTGCACGCGCTCGGGGGCGACGTTGGCGACCGTGAGCGTGTCAAAGAACGGCTCGTCGCCCAGCTTTGCCCCGGTCGCCCGCAGGCCGGCCGCAAGCATCTCCGTGAGGAGCTTCGTCCTTCGTGCGATCCTCCGGAGCCCTCCGGGCCCGTGGAATACGGCGTACATCGACGCCATGACGGCAAGAAGCACCTGGGAGGTGCAGATGTTGGAGGTGGCCTTGTCCCTGCGGATGTGCTGCTCCCGCGTGCCGAGGGCAAGCCGCAGGGCGGGTTCGCCCTGCGCGTCCCTCGAAACCCCTACCAACCGTCCCGGCATCTGCCGCTTGAATTCGTCCCGGGTGGCGAGGAACCCGGCGTGGGGGCCGCCGTAGCCCGGCGGCACCCCGAACCGCTGCGCGGAGCCGACGGCCACGTCCGCCCCAAATTCACCGGGCGGGCGCAAGATGGCCAGCCCGAGGAGATCCGCGGCGACGATGCAAAGGGCGCCCGCGCCGTGGGCCTCCTCGAAAAACCTGGTGTAGTCGCGGACCGTCCCCCACGTGTCCGGGTACTGGACGAGGACGCCGAAACATCCCGGACCCGGCCTGAAGGCCCGGTGGTCGCCGGTCACGACCTCGATGCCGAGCGGCCTGGCCCGCGTCCGAACGATGTCGATCGTCTGGGGATGGCAGGCGTCGGAGACGAAGAAGAGGCTCCGCCTCGCGTCGCCGCCCTGGGTGAGGCGGTGGCACATCATCATGGCCTCCGCCGCCGAGGTTCCCTCGTCGAGCATCGAGGCGTTGGCAACCGGGAGGGCCGTGAGGTCGCTGACGACCGTCTGGAAATTGAGGAGCGCCTCGAGGCGGCCCTGGGATATCTCGGCCTGGTAGGGCGTGTACGCGGTGTACCAGGCGGGATTCTCGAGGATGGTCCTCTGGATAACGCCTGGAACCAGGGTGTCATGGTACCCCATTCCTATGAAGTTCCGGAACACGCGGTTGTCCGAGGCGATCGCGCGCAGCTCGGCCAGCGCCGCGGCCTCGCCCGCGGCCGCCGGCAGGTTGAGCGGCCCGCGGCGGATCTGCGCCGGGACGGCGGCGGCGACGAGCGAGTCAACGCTGGGATGGCCCAGGGCCGCCAGCATGGCGGCGGTCCCGGCCGAATCGTCACCCAGGTGGCGGCGGGCAAACGTATCAATGGGGCTCGCGAGTTCGCTGTGCGCAGGCATGAGGGTGAACGGTAGGCGGTCGCCCTGACCGCGCAACCGTGTTTTGTCCGGAAGCACTCCCTCTGTTTGATTCCGCGGCGGATCTGGCCTATCAGAGGGTCCGGATGAGACCGAAGCTTTTCGCAACAAGAGAGGCGCGCGCAGCCCATGTCGACCGGACGCTCGAGGAATTGTACCCGCGAACGCCGATCCCGCTGGCGCACAGGGACGCGTTCACGCTGCTGGTCTCGGTCGTCCTATCCGCGCAGTGCACCGACAAACGCGTGAACGAGGTGACGCCGGCGCTCTTTGCGCTGGCGGAAACCCCGGAGAGGATGGCGGGGCTCGCGGTCTCGGACATCCAGCGGGTCATCCGCCCATGCGGCCTATCGCTCCAGAAGGCGAGGGCCATATCCGGCCTGTCGAAGATCATCGCCGGGAGGCACGGGGGCGCCGTCCCGCGCACATTCGGGGAGTTGGAGGAGCTGCCCGGGGTGGGCCACAAGACGGCGAGCGTCGTCATGGCGCAGGCCTTCAACGTCCCGGCGTTCCCGGTCGACACCCACATTCACCGGCTCGCGAAGCGATGGCGGCTCTCACGGGGCCGGAACGTCGAGGAGACGGAGCGGGACCTGAAGGCGCTGTTCCCCGAGGAACGCTGGAACAAGCTGCACCTGAGGATGATATACTTCGGCCGTGAACACTGCACCGCGCGCGGCTGCGACGGGCACACGTGCATGATTTGCTCTTGCTTCAACCCGGTGCGAGGGTCTTGCTGACGATTCTCTTGTTCGGGCCGTAGCGTAGCCTGGTAGCGCGCTTGCATGGGGTGCAAGAGGTCGAGAGTTCGAATCTCTCCGGCCCGACCATTTCCTCAACGACGCCTGGTGGCGACTCCGTGGGACTTCCTGCGTCTAACTGCGACAGATGGATGGAAATGCGGTAGCCTGACTTTCCGGTTGGTTGCGACTGGCTGCGACTGGAATGGACCGGCTGCGACCCAAAGATGTGTGTGAATCTGTGTGTATGTTGTGCGGGCTCTGAGAGGGGTGGTTATTCGATCGAGAGTGGCATAATGATTGTGCCGGGACCGCTGCGCACCATGGTCAGTAAGCCAATAATTGTCGCAGATGGACTCCAACGGTTACGTCGCTCAAAGGTGAGTGAATGCGAGGCAGGCAGGGAGATCCTGCTTTTCGGCCCGTCGGCCTATCCTCACGCCCATGTCATCGCTAGGAGGAGCCGCTCCTTCTCTGAGTTGGCATGTTCCATTCGCTTGAATGACTAGGAATACCTTCGCGGTGCGCTAATGATCCGACTGCCTTTGCAGGGAGTGCACGGCATTCGCCACTCTTATGCGATAGAGACTTACGTGAATTCATGTATTCTGTCGGTTTTACGGCAGGGATTAGGACATTCAAATACCTGCATTACGGCCTCTACTGGCCGGCACAGAGATTCCAATACGCCCAAGAATACGCCGCTGCACTTGTTGAGTCCTCAATCCTAATTCCTGCCAAACCAGTTGGTCCAATATAGCCATGGATCGATCCATGAGGAACTGTGCTCCAATCGGACCAACCCGGAGAGACTATAATGAAACAAAAAAAACTGTCAGTCGCAACGCCGGCACAGATTCCATCCGGCAGAGTACAATCGGGAAATGCCGCGACCGAGAAACTGGCGAATCTGAATCCGGAACTCGCGCGAGCGCAGTTTCGGACCCTGCTCATTGCCAACCCGAATTTCTTTGGGAACCTGAAGGAAAGCCCATTTAAATCCGTAATCCCTATATCGACCAATACAAATTACGAGGAAATCGGTTGTGTCGGTTACCAGCCCCAATTGGAACGATTGGAGGCCGTGGTTTACCTAAAGCAGTCATCGGGCTATAATGGAGGTCTCTGCAGCAACGGCTCGCAGGAATACGTCCGCTTTTTTTTATCCACTGACAACGGTGCTACCTGGCAGGACCAGGGAATATCCAGCTTCACTGTCTATGATGTTCAAAACCCGGGCCGGTTGGAATATGCCGCCACTCTCGAAATCGATCCGGCGAAACTGCTTTGCATCGTCGAGAACCTGCCGAAAGTCCGAGCGATCCTCTCGTGGAACAATCCGCCACCAGCCAACACACCCGGCTTTACACCGATCTGGGGCAATGTGATCGACGCTGCCATCCAGGTTGAACCCGCATCGCTGCTGGTGCTGGGCAAAATTCTGGAAATGGCCAAGGTAAAATTGCCCGACACGTTCAAGAGCTTGTTGGACTTGAACCAGGAAATATCGGCAGCCAAGCCGAAGGCCTTAAACGGTCTCGAACTCCATGAATTGTACAAGGGCGAGCAAGTGCCTGGTCACCGGTACCTGTTTGCCGACTTGAAAGAGCTCGCGGCTAATCCTGCCGTTACGCAGGCCAATATGGCGAGTGTGATGTCCTCATCGCTGGCCAAGATAGACATCAACCTTGCTACTGTCATCGGCGGGATCTTCAACACTGATGGCGATACCTCATTCGAGCAACTTGATTGTATCGGTTACGACCCGAACCGCGAAGCGCTAGCCGGGGTGCTCACTGTGAAAAAATCCAACGGTTATTCCGGCGGACTGTGTACTTCCGGGAGTCAGGAGTATGTGGCGTTCTGGGTTGATTGGGGCGATGGCACCGGTTGGAACTACGCAGGCACCGCCTCGGTCAGCACGCACGACATAAAGGCAATTCCCGCCGGCGGCCTGAAGTACAGTGTATTTCTGCCCATCAACGTTGCGAGCCATCTACAAGCATGTAACCAAGGCCCGCGCGTGCCTCAGGTGCGCGCCACCCTATCATGGCAAACGCCACCGCCTCCGGCAAATCCGGATTATCGACCGACTTGGGGCAATCGCCTCGAAACCCGCATATTGCTTGATCCCGGCATTGCCGTAGAAGCAGGCGTGCCGAACATTGCGATCATTGGAGGCATCGGTGTGGCCGACATTAATATCCTCGGCAACGGCTATACCACGCCTGGCGCCCTCTTCGCATTGACCGGGAATCCCGCTGATGAGTGGCTGAACACGCGTGAATGCCCGTTCGGAGGTCTCGTGACAATTCAGGGCTATCCCTCAGTCGGCGACCAGTATCGCATCCGGGTCCACGACTCCGCCACGGGAGCAGACTTCGTACTCAAAGATCCATTCTGGACAGTGGATCAGTTCGGTTTTGGCACCTATATCACGCCGGACCCGACGACTGGCTACGTATCTTACCTCCCGGTGACTAACAACATCGATAATGTGCTCGGCTGGTGGTACACAACCGGCAACGACTTGTGGCAGGTTCGTTTGGAGATCCTTCGTGCGGACCTCACGACAGGCACCACGGTTTGGTATAACGTCCAACTCGACAACACCCCAATTGCCATAAGCAACACTCTGCCTGGCATCGATATCCATATTGACAGCGGCGGCGACTGCAAGGATGTCATTGTGGGCGGAAGCGTGAATGGCCATTTCTTTGCGCAGGATCTTAACTTCGGCGCATTCAGCCTTTGGACTGAGCCTAATACGCCCGCGATCCCATCTAACCAACCGACCACAACGACCCCGGCCACTTCACCAACGGCGGCTTGGCCTGGCGATCCGTGGGCGCTGTCAACAACGACGCCAGTGGAAATGGAGCCATGTGGTTATGTGGTCAATTTGGCTGCGTGGGACTTAACGATCGTCGGTAGCGAATATGGAAGTCACCATTCAGCGTCAACCGCGGTTGGCTTCTGTCTGCGTGCCGGCGGATAAAGAGGGGCTTAGACTCACCTCGGGCGGGCGACTCAAACCGGTTGCCCGCCCGGCTGTTTGGCAATTGAAAAGTGATGCATTTCTACTGGCTAGTGCTGGCCGGATTGGCCACGTGGCGACTCACCCATCTATTGTGCGCGGAGGACGGACCATGGGACTTGGTGGTCCGTCTCCGCAGAGCTGTCGGGAACGGTTTTTGGGGGAAACTGCTCGATTGTTTCCAGTGTTTGAGCCTTTGGTTCGCCGCTCCGCTCGCATTTCTAATCGGGGCAACCTGGCTCGAACGCGTCCTATTGTGGCTCGCGCTCTCGGCCGTCGCCAACTTGCTGGAATTAATGACAACAGGCAGACCCTCCTCGCCGCCGCCTGCGCGTTATGTCGAAGACAAGGAGCCTGAAGAATGAGTTGCTGCGGACAAAACAGACAACGTCTCGGTGACCTGGATTCAAACCAGCAAATGCTCGGATTTTTTCCGGCTGACAAGCGAACACCGCGAACCCCATCACTCTCCCTTGTCTATTTCGAGTATATTGGCAGAACTGGACTGACCGTTACCGGACCAATCACAGGTAAACGCTACCGCTTTCAAAACCCCGGAGCTAAGATTGCTGTGGATAGTAACGATGCCCCGTCTCTTGCCGCGGTCCCAAATCTGCGACAAACCCGCAGTCCTTAGCAGACGCCAGTATCAGCAGATGTTGGCGCCATCGATTGTCGGCAAACTGAATAGCGATTAATTGATCCTCTTACACTCCCCAATTCTGCTCATCTTTCCCAAACTTAGCTACCGATTCGTACGGTGTGCGTTTCTCGATCTCTGGTGCGACATTTGCCACGTGATGGATTCGGAGTGACTGATCTGGCCACGCGTCATTTCCGAAGGCTCCTCACGAAGGCGACGACGGCATCGATCTGATCGGACTTGAGGATGTCCTTGAACGGCGGCATGACTGTTCCCCGCTCGTCCTTGTGGTCTTCGTTCACCCGCCGTCTGATTTCGGGGTCGGTCAATTTGCTCACGGTCAGGTCCTTCGCACGCAGCTTCCGGCCCGCCGGGGTACGAGCCCTGCCATCCTGTCCATGGCAGGCGACGCAATTCGCGGTAAAGACGTCCTTGCCGTTCTCACCAAAGACGGGAGGCTCAAGAAAGGTCGCCCAAACGAGGACAAAAGTGCCCATGACGCGCTTTCATGCCCCTGACGTTGACCCAGAAAACTGGAGCAGGGTGCTCTTGAGGAATTGGCAGGGATGGGCCAAAGAAAGGACCCGTCCCGATGAAGCATAAGCGATACAGTGAAGAGCAGATCGTCTACGCCCTGA
>Ga0181530_10000118_pt1 | contig 95526 bp, 91 predicted proteins | sample PEATcosm2014_Bin_42_FD_119769 | JGI IMG/M metagenome (GOLD analysis project Ga0181530, IMG submission 119769) | Peatland microbial communities from MTU Mesocosm Facility, Houghton, MI, USA - PEATcosm2014_Bin10_60_metaG | ecosystem: Environmental > Terrestrial > Soil > Wetlands > Peat | place...
AGCGCATGGGGCATCGCCGCGGATCGGATAACGGTGATCGAGAACTGGGCGCCGAAGGACAAGATCAGGGTCGGCCCACGCAACAATGGCTGGCGCGCGGAGCAAGGCCTCGGCGACAGCAAGCTCGTTCTTTACACGGGAACGCTCGGCCTGAAACACAATCCGGAGTTGATCCTCGCCGCGGCTCGCGAATTCGCCGCGGACGGCGATGACGTCAAAATCGTCGTCGCCTCCGAAGGCCCGCAAATCGACTTCTTGCGCAAGATCGCCCTCGAGGAGGGCCTTGGCGATTTGATTCTGCTGCCTTTCCAGCCCTTCGAGAAATATGGCGACGTCCTCGCCGCGGCCGATGTCTTGATCGCCATGATCGAGCCCGACGCCGCCGCCTATTCGGTTCCCTCGAAGATTCTGTCCTATCATTGCAGCGGGCGCGCGATCGTGCTGTCCGCCGCGAAGACCAATCTGGCCGCGAAGATCATCGCGAAGGCGGGTTCTGGAATCGTCACCGCTCCCGACGATCCGGGCGGTTTCGTCGCCGCCATCAAGACGCTGCTCGACGACGAAGCGCAACGGCGGGCCTGCGGCGTGCGCGCCAGAGCCTATGCGGACCAGACCTTCGATCTCGTCGAGATCGGCCGGCGTTTCGAAACCCTGCTGGCGAACTGCCCGGCGGCGGCATAGAGGCGCCGCGTCAGGTCTGCGCCCAAATCGCCTCGCCGGATGCCGCCATCGGCTTGGGTTGGGGCCTGCGAGCCAGAATTTCCGCTCGGCGGGGGCACTCAAGCGAACCGCCGCGCGGTTCGCTGGCAAGCGCTCTTGAAGGAGCCGCTGCAGAATCGAACCTTTGCATCGGCGACTTCATCAAGGCCGAGTTGTCGAAACCGTCGTGCCAACCGTGCCAGCGGCGCCCGGCGCCCCATTGTTGGTCGTCGTCGTAACCGTCGTAATGCCATGAACGGCTGCCGACGCCGTCGGCACGCCGATGATGCTGGCCTCGACGCCCGTCGCGGCGGTCGACGCCGAACTCACGAAATTGAAGATTTTCTCGATGTCGTAGGATTGCGCGTTGGAGACGAAAATGACGTCCCCGTTTCGGATCTGTGTCCGTGTGGCGAGGAAGTAGCCGCCGGGATCGCGCAAGCTGACCTGGAAAATGATCGGGACGAGATCGCCGCGGAAACGGGAGACGTCGGCGCCAAGCAGTTTCGCAACGTCCCTTGGCTCTCGACGATAAAGGAAAATTGCGCCCGCGTCGGCGCGGGCGTCCTGGATTCCGCCAGCCTTCGCCACGGCCTCGGCGAGATTGACCCGCCAGGCGTCAAAATTGAATTCGCCCTGGCTGCCGAGCACGTCCACTGCGCCGGAAGCGCCGAAGACGATGAATTTCTGCTGTTCCTGATAGACGTAAATCCGGTCGCCGGGCTGGATGTAAATATTATTCGACGCGTTCATGACCAGATTCTCGAACGGCACCGTGGCGCGTTTGCCGTCGCGCTCGAGCATGACCCAGGTGGCGTAGCCCTGATCCTTGATGCCGCCGGCGCGCGTGATGGCGTCGAGGACGCGGTCGCCCGCGCCGGCGGCCGGCACCGCGAAGCGAAGCGGCGTGTTGACTTCGCCGACAACGGTGACGAGAGAGGTTCTTTGCTGCGCCAGGCTGATGATGACCTGCGGCTCGATCGCGCGGTTCTTGATCTTTTCGACGATCTCGTTCTGGATTTCGACATTGCTGCGCCCGGCGGCGTGGATCACGCCGGCGAAGGGAATGGTGATATTGCCGTGGTCGTCGACGGCCTGATCGGGGAGGGTGACGAAATTGCCGGGCCGCGAGCCGGCGTCGAGCGGGATGAAAAGGCCGCCCGCGGTCGCCTCGAAGATCGTCGTCGAGACGATGTCGCCGACGCCGAATTTGATGTTGGAGGCCGGGCGGCGATCGGTGAAGGCGCCGGCCAGTCCTTTCGGCTCATAAGCCGCGAGGACATCGACCGTTTCGGGTGAGAGCTTGACCAGTGCGTAGGGCGTGATGTCGGATTTCTCAGTGAGCACATCAACCGATGTCGGCCCGCTGGTGGGAAGAAAGCCGCCGCAGCCCCCGAGGCTGATCGCCGCCGTCGCCGCCAAGGTGATCCCGCCCAATCGAAAATCCAGCATGAACTTCGCCCCTCTTCACTCACCTCGACAGATAACCCGTCGGCGCGGTTCGGACCAGAAAAACGGTCGAAGACTCAAGGGTGAAGATGCAGTATGTTGAAGTCTGTTACAAAATTAGCACAACTCTGACGACGCCAAGCAAGCAGACACACTTCGCAAGTCTCCGCCCGCTATACCAGAGATTAACCTTAATGGAGGCGGGAGCCGGATCAACGATCCGCCGTCTCGATTGTGGCGGCTATGTGGCGTTACGCGCTTTTACGGGGTGGTGCACTTGCGAGCGCCGGGGCAATTCTGTGTAATCGCCAGTGGCGCCGCGAGATCGCGCGGGAGCGCCATACGCGCCGCGAGGCGGTGGCGAGCCCCCTATCTGAGGGCGACAAGGCAAAAATCGATCATCTGATCGATCGTCGGCTCGGGATCCTGCGCGCATTCGACCATCAGGCGCGGATGGCAAAAGCGGATGCAGGCGCTGCGAACCAGAATCGCTGCGAGATCGCAGTCTTCGACGTGAAACTCGCCCTCGTGATTGCCATGCGCGATGATAGCGGCCAGCGCGTCGTTCAGCTTTTGCACATGCTCATGCACAATCGGCCAGTTTTCATTGAAAGCGGTTTCGACCAATTCATGCAGCTTGCGATTTTCAAGGAAGCGACGGGCGTTCTGCTTTTCGATCGCGGCGATCGACGCGCGCAATTGCTGGCTCGCCGGGCCGCCATCCTTTGCGATATTTGCGACCGCGACTTCGATTTCGGCGAGAAGGCGGCGTGCGACCGCCTCGTTGATTTCGGCCTTGGCGGAAAAAAAGCGGTACACATTGGCGGGCGACATATGTAATTCTCGCGCAATGTCCGAGACCGTCGTCTTCTGAAAACCGATCTGGCCGAACAAACGCGCCGCGACCTCGACAATTCGAAGGTGCGTGTCCCGCTCCCCATTTTCATTAACGACTTTCATAATATCGCTATCTCCAAATGACAGGAAAAATATACACTGCTTTTATCATCGCATCTTCACCTATTTGGGTGACTTTTCGCGCCGCAACATCTTGCCTGAACATTGGAGCGTGAGCTTTTTCCTTCGAGTGGCCGGCGTGTCGAACGGTTGATGGGAACAAATCAATATTCTAGCTTAAATATACAATTGCGGGCAAAATGTTGCGGAAACCTATAAAGGTTAACATCAGCCAAGAATACAGTCCGCGGCTGTTTTCGATTTGATCTGGATAAGCTGAATTTGCCGCATCCGCCGACCAAATACCGATTCAGCTCCATATTTCTATGTATGACGGTTAGCATGCGGGGGGGGTGATCGGCTGCGGCGGAGTGCTTTCGTCATCATGGCTTTGCCGAGAGGTCGCCGACGCCCGTTGGATCGAGCCCGAATATCGAGAGAAATGCAGCCCTGCCTTGAGGAAGTCAACACCGAACGGTGGGCCGGTTTCACCGACGTTGACGGCCCGGCCATGCGCCAGATATGTAATAAATCAGATATTTGCCAAACGCGAAAACAAAACTGGGTGACGCATGCTGGGGCTCGACGATGTCGACATCGGAACGCTGCTTCAATTGGAGGCCGATCTTACGGATCAGTCTCTCGACGCCTTCCTTGCGTTTATTAGACGACACTACGCGCTTTCCGAAGTCGCCTATTATTGTCCCACGTTTCGCGGGCGATCCCTCGCCGAACCGTTCATCGCTCTCTCCTCGGGAGAGGTTTCTCTGGACAATTCGCGCGCTCTTTACGAGGCGTTGTTCGAGCCCGCCTTCAGCGCCGGGGCGCACTCCCTGCTGCCGGTCGACTGGGCGCGGCTGCCCGTGCGCGAAGCGAAAGGCGCTCGCCCCGGCGATCGACGGCGCCAGGGCCTGACAATTCCCGTGCGCGGCCCGACCAATGGGGTCTGGGCGCTGTTCGGCGTCAGGTCGGACGAAAGCGACCGCGAATGGTCGGATCGCCGGCACGAGCTCATGAAGGACCTCGTGCATGTCGCTCACTATGTGCATCAACGCGCCTATGATCTTCATGCGAAGGATGCGCCGGTCGACCTCAACGCGATCACAAGACGCGAAATCGAGGCGCTCGAATGGTCGGCTGAGGGAAAAAGCCCGGCGGAGATCGCCATTACGATGCGCATCTCCCTGGAGACGGTCAAAGCGCATCTCGATTCCGCGCGGTTCAAATTGCAGGCGCTCAATCGCGTTCATACCGTAACCAAGGCGATTCGGGCGGGCTTGATCCGGTAAGGTGTGGCCGCGCTCGGTAGTCCCGCCGCGTAAACGCAATCGCTGATTGCATCGGCGCCAGAGCTTGAGGGGCCGATCCGCGCATTTATCTTTCGATTTCAAGAATCTGCAGGGCCGGTTTACTAGACAAGCGCGCACTTTTTTTCCATATAACTGAATTGGAACAGTTTCGAAGAGTCGCCAAGTGGCCAAACGGCTGTTAAGCTTGCGGCATTAAGCAAGCTGTGGACAGTTCGGCGATCAGGATGGCGAGCACAGGGGATTAAGGTGGCGAGTCTCGACGACGTCGACATTCAGACCATGCTGCAGCTCGAAGGCGATCTGACCGATCAAACCCTCGACGGGTTCAATGCGTTCATCCGCGACCGCTATGGTCTCGCCAACGTCGCCTATCTCTGCCCGTCGTTCCCGGGACATTCGATCGTCGATCCTTTCGCGAGCACGACTTACGACGGCGCCTGGACCGAACATTACAGGGCGCAGAGATTTGGCTCCATAGATCCCACCGTCATCTTCGGCGCGCGCTCCCTTCTGCCGGTTGACTGGGCGCGCTTGCCGCGGGTCGACAAGAAGGTTCAGCGCCTATTCGGCGAGGCTAGGGACGCCGGCGTGGGCCACCAGGGGCTGACGATCCCGGTGCGCGGCCCAACCAACTCGCACTGGGCGCTTTTCTTCGCCACGTCCCACGAAAGCGATCACGACTGGTCGAGCCGCCGCTACGAACTCGTGCGGGATCTCGTTCATATCGCTCATTATGTTCACCAGCGCGCCTTTCGTCTGCACGTCGACGATGTCGAGGTCGATCTCAACGTCATCACCAAGCGCGAGATCGAAGCGCTGGAATGGTCAGCTGAAGGGAAAACGCTGGGCGACATCGCGATTTTGATGCGAATCTCGGCGGAAACGGTGAAATCGCATCTCGATTCGGCGCGCTTCAAGCTGCAGGCCGTCAATCGGGTCCACGCGGTGACGAAAGCGATCCGGGCCGGGTTGATCCGCTGATCCCCGGCCAACGCTAATATTAATAATACGAAATTTCGTAATTCGTCATTGCTTGACCGCGATTTTGAGTGTAAAAAGGACTTTCCGTTCGGTTTTGCGTGGCCCATTTGCGCTGGCTCCGCCTGAGGACGGCCGAAGGACGATCCCGAGACGTTGCGGACTTCCTGGATAGGATCATGCGGTAAGACGAAGAGCATGATCCTATCCAGATTTTAAGATCATGGCGCTTCAGTCGACCCGCGGGCGATCTCGCCCGTTCGCGCCTTGTGCCGACGTGTCTCCAGCCTGCGGCGCAGCGTCGCGCGCGGGCCGCGTGCTATCGGCGTATCCCCGATCAGGGGAATAGCTTTTCACCTGCGCAGAACGTCATTTGGGGCATCCACCTTTTGGGGAGCGATGCCATGATCAGATACCTTTACGGCTATGAACGCCAGGAACAGCCTGAAATCTTCAACGAGATGTTTCGCCAACGGAAGAAAGTCTTCGTCGACCAGAAAAAATGGGACATCAAGACCGTCAAAGGCGAGCTTGAGATCGACGAGTACGATCGCGACGACACCGTCTATGTGTGCAGCCTGCTGCCCGACGGGACCCTTGCCGGCTCTGTGCGCCTGTTGAGCACGCTGACCGACCATATGGCCAGCGGCGCCTTCAAGGACATGTTCCCCGAGCTTATGATCCGCTCGCCGACGATCTGGGAGGCGACCCGTTTCGCCGTGCTGGAGGATACGCGCCTGCAGCCGAACGGGGTCTCCCGCGCCGCCTGCGAGGTTATGCTCGGGACGTGCCTGTTCGGCCTCGAACATGGCGTATCGCAATTGACCGCGATCTATGAAGCGCCCAATTCGCGCATCTACCGGAAGTGCGGCGTCAAGCATTACATCCTCGGGCGTCACAGGAGCCCCGAGCACGGCGCCGTCCATTTTGCGCTGGGCGAGATCTCGCACGAGCTCGAAGCGTCGATCCGGAGCCACACCGGCCTCGCGCCCGTCGAGGTCGTGGCCGAAGCCGCGGAATAAGCGGCGGGCCATCAAAAGCCTTAACCGGCGGGTCGAGCCTCCAGCGCGATAAATCGGCATCGAACCCTGTTAAAAAACATGATCGCTGGGGGGAGGGGGCCGCGCAGAACTGCGCGGCCCCGCTTGCGTTCGACCTCGCGCGCGCGCCGAAGCGCGCGAAAAAGCCTCCCTTTCCCGCAAAGCCCGTTTATATGGGCCTCGCGCACAACCGGCCGCGTGGCGGGGAAAGGTTCAAGATGTCGATTGCGATCGCGCTCGTGGCGCTCGCCTCCTTCACGGCGGGCTTCATCAACGCTCTGGCGGGCGGCGGCTCGTTCCTCACGCTGCCGGCGCTGATCGCGGCCGGCGTGCCGCCGATCGCCGCCAATGCGTCGAGCACCGTCGCGCTGTTTCCGGGCCAGATCGCGACCGGCGTCTCTGCGCGGGACGGCATCCGGGCGGCGGCGAAAGACCACCGCATCAACGTGCCGGCGCTCGCCGCGATCAGCCTCGTCGGCGGCCTCATCGGCGGCCTTCTGCTTCTCGTCACGCCGGCCTCGCTGTTCGCCCGCATCATCCCCTGGCTCATTTTATTCGCGACGCTCGTCTTCGCCTTCGGCAATGCGCTGCACCCGGACAGCGCGCGCTTCCGGCTGAACCGCACGGGGGGGCTGATTACGCAGGGGCTCATCGCCGTCTATGGCGGCTATTTCGGCGGCGGCATCGGCATCCTGATGCTCGCCGGCCTGACGCTCTATGGCCTGCGCGACATCTGGCTGATGAACAGCCTGGAAATCCTTCTCGCCGTCTTGATGAACGCCGCCGCCGTCGTCACCTTCATCATCGCCGGACTGGTGCACTGGAAACTGACGATTCTCGCCGCGGTCGCGGCGATCCTCGGCGGCTACGTCGGCATCCACGCCGCGCGCCGCCTGCCGCACGGCGTCGTCAAGGGATTCGTCATCGCCATCGGGCTCGTTCTCACGGTCTATTTTTTCATGAAAACGGCCTGACAGAGGGGCGTCCATGACCTCGATGCGATATGTCTATTTCGATGGCGCAGGCGGTCCCGAGGTGATCAGGATCGGCGCAGCCGAAGCGCCGGCGCCGGGTCCCGGCGAGGTTCTGATCGAGGTCGCGGGCGCCGGCGTCAACCGGCCGGACTGCATGCAGCGTCTTGGCGTCTATCCCCCGCCGCCCGGCGAATCCGCCATTCCGGGGCTCGAGGTCGCGGGCCGCATCGCCGCGCTCGGGCCGGGCGTCGAGGGGCTGCGGGTCGGCGACGAGGTCTGCGCGCTCGTCGGCTCCGGCGGTTACGCCGACTATTGCGTCGCCGCCGCGCCGCTTTGCCTGCCCGTCCCGAAGGCCTTGAGCGTCATCGAGGCGGCCGGCGTCCCCGAAACCTTTTTCACCGTCTACGACAATGTTTTCACGCGAGGCCGCCTCAAAGCGGGCGAGACGCTGCTGGTTCATGGCGGCTCCAGCGGCATAGGCTCGACGGCGATAGAGCTCGCCAAGGCTTTCGGCGCGACCGTGATCGCGACTGCCGGATCGGATGCCAAATGCGCCTTCTGCCGCACGCTCGGCGCTGATCTTGCCATCAACTACAGGACGCGGGATTTCGTCGCCAAGACAAAGGCGTTCACCCAAGGGCGCGGCGTCGATGTCGTGCTCGACATGGTCGGCGGCTCCTATTTTGCGCGCAATCTTTCCGCCCTCGCACTTGAAGGGCGCCTCGTGCAGATCGCCGCAGCGGAAAGCGGCGTGATCGAGAAATTCAGTCTGTGGACGATGCTGACCAAGCGGCTCACCATCACCGGCTCGACGCTTCGGGCGCGCACCGTCGCGCAAAAGGCTGAAATCGCGCGCGCCTTGCGCGAAAAGGTTTGGCCGCTGCTCGAGGCGGGCACGGTCAAGCCGGTCATCCACGCGACCTTTCCGCTTGGAGAGGCGCGACAGGCGCATGAATTGATGGAATCATCCGCGCACACAGGCAAAATCCTGCTCCTGACGGGAAACTAGGCGCTGCAGCTTGTATTCTTCCATATGTCGGCTAATATCGACAGATGGAAAGCGAAACCGCGATGGAGATTCTGGCGGCGCTGGCGCAGGGCACGCGCCTCGATGCGTTCCGCCTGCTCGTCAAGCATGCGCCGGACGGCCTTCCCGCCGGCGACGTCGCCCGCCTTCTCGGCGTCCCGCATAATACCCTGTCGGCGCATTTTTCGGTGCTCGCCCGGGCGGGCCTCGTCGAGGCCGAGCGCAAGAGCCGCTCGATCATCTATCGCGCCGACCCTGGCGCGATCCAGCGGCTCGCGGCTTTCCTCGTCGAGGATTGCTGCGGCGGGCGGCTCGGCTGCGCGGTCGCGGAGCTGGCTTCCTGTTGCGAGGCCGAATCCTGACGCTTGGCAATTTTAGAGGCTTGGCACTTTGAAAGGAACGTTCATGGACGTGATCATTTACCACAACCCGAAATGCGGCACCTCGCGCAATGTGCTCGGCCTCATCCGCAACGCCGGCGTCGAGCCCCACATCATCGAATATCTGAAGACCCCGCCGACGCGCGTGCTGATCGCGCAGCTCGCCGCCCGCGCGGGCGTGCCGCTGCGCGCGCTGTTGCGCGACAAGGAGCCGGAATTCGCCAAACGCAAGCTCGGCGATCCAGGCGTCACCGACGACGCCCTCCTCGACGCCATCGAGAAGCACCCCGTTTTGCTCAACCGGCCGATCGTCGTCTCGCCGAAGGGCGTCAAGCTCTGCCGCCCGTCGGAGGCCGTGCTCGATCTTCTGCCGGCGCAGCAGGGCGAGTTTTTCAAGGAGGACGGCGAGCGCGTCGTCGATGAAAAGGGCCGCCACGTGGCGAGCGCTTGATGGTTGGACGGCTTGAGGAGTCGCGGCTCGCGCCTTCGGGAACCGAAAGAGACCCGAATGTCCTTCTTTGAACGCACCCTTACCCTCTGGGTTTGCCTCTGCATCGCCACGGGCGTTTTGCTGGGGCAACTGGCGCCGGGCCTGTTTCACGCCATAGGGGCGATGCAGATCGCGCGGGTCAATCTCCCCGTCGCGGCGCTGATCTGGGTGATGATCGTTCCGATGCTGCTGAAAATCGATTTTTCGGCGCTGGGCGAGGTCAAGCGCCATTGGCGCGGCATGGGCGTGACGCTGTTCATCAACTGGGCGGTGAAGCCGTTTTCGATGGCGTTGCTCGCCTGGCTGTTCATCGGCCACATCTTCCGGCCGCTTCTGCCCGCGGCTCAGATCGATTCCTACATCGCGGGGCTGATCCTTCTCGCCGCCGCGCCCTGCACGGCGATGGTTTTCGTCTGGTCCAATCTCGTCAAGGGCGAACCGCATTTTACCTTGAGTCAGGTCGCGCTCAACGACGTCATCATGGTCGTCGCCTTCGCGCCTCTGGTCGGACTCCTGCTCGGCCTATCGGCGATCGCCGTGCCGTGGGATACGCTCGCCCTTTCGGTCGGGCTTTACATCGTCATTCCGGTCATCGCGGCCCAGCTCGCGCGGCGCGCGCTGCTGCAAAGCGGCGGCGCAGCGGCGCTCGCCCGCGCGCTGGCGCTGTTGCATCCGTTCTCGCTTGGCGCCTTGCTGGCGACGCTGGTGCTGCTGTTCGGCTTTCAGGGCGAACAGCTCGTTGCGCAGCCTTTGGTCATTTTGCTCCTCGCGACGCCCATCCTGATCCAGGTCTATTTCAATGCCGGCTTCGCCTATCTCCTCAACCGGCTGACCGGCGAGCCGCATTGCGTCGCCGGCCCTTCAGCGATGATCGGCGCCAGCAATTTCTTCGAACTCGCCGTCGCCGCCGCGATCAGCCTTTTTGGCTTTCATTCGGGCGCGGCGCTTGCGACCGTGGTCGGCGTGCTGATCGAGGTCCCGGCGATGCTTTCGCTGGTGCATATCGTCAACGCCAGCCGCGGCTGGTACGAGCGCGGCGCAGCTTTGCGCGCCATTCCAAACGGGAAGGTAGAACCGCTTGGATGACTTGCCCAATATCGCGGATGAGGCGTTCGACATTCCGGACGCAGCGGGACTGACGCCTCCGCCGCCCGCGCACGCGCCGCGCCTTCTGCTGCTCTATGGTTCGCTGCGCCCGCGATCCTACAGCCGCTTTCTGACGCTGGAGGCGGAGCGTCTTCTACAGGCCTTCGGCGCCGAAACGCGCGTCTTTGATCCAACAGGGCTGCCTTTGCCTGACGACGCCGCCGAAACGCATGAGAAGGTGAGCGAGCTGCGCGAGCTATCGGCCTGGTCGGAGGGACAGGTCTGGTGCTCGCCCGAGCGCCATGGGGCGATGACCGCCGTCATGAAAGCGCAGATCGACTGGATTCCGTTCTCCATTGGCGCGGTGCGCCCGACGCAGGGCAAGACGCTGGCCTTGATGCAGGTCTGCGGCGGCTCGCAATCCTTCAACGCCGTCAATCAACTGCGCATCCTTGGTCGCTGGATGCGGATGATCACAATTCCGAACCAGTCTTCGGTCGCCAAGGCTTATGAACAATTCGACGAAGAGGGCCGGATGCTCGCCTCGCCCTTTTATGATCGCGTCGTCGACGTCATGGAGGAACTGATCAAGTTCACGCTTTTGACGCGCGGCGCCTCGGACTATCTGACGAGCCGCTACAGCGAGCGCAAGGAGGCGGCTGAAAAGCTTGGCCAGCGCGTGAAGCTCGAATCGATTTGATCCCGCAGGCCGCTCATTGGGCGCTGTCGCCGCGGCGCCGCGAGAACGAAGGTCTGGTGATACATCAGCAGCGTTTTCTGGTTCTTGCCCTCGCCCGCGCGGCTTTTTTCGAAGGTGAAATAGCTGAAAGCGGTTGAATCGGGAAAGCCCCAGCTGTCGAAATAGGTCGCGCGTCCGCCCCTCACGCCGCGCACGACGGTCCAGTGCTCCCAGGGCTTGCCGAGCCCGATGATCGCCGCGCGGGGCCCGCCATCGATCGGCCTCAGCTCCGACCGCAGCCAGGCGAAATATTCATCGACCGTGGCGATCTTCTCGCGGAAAAGCGGCTGGCTCCAGACGAGTTCGCATTTATGCGTGCGCGCGGTCCATTCGACCGCGGCGTCGAGCAGGCGGCGCAGCCCGACGACCTCCGTTCCATCGTAAACGATCTTCGGAAACAGATCGGAGATCCCTATGCACAGCGCCTTGAACAGGCGCTGGTCCATCTTCTCCGAATGATCGAATAGCAGCTTGCAGGCGTTGACGACGGTGTAGACCGCGCATAGCCCGTCGATATGTCCCTGTGTCTCCGGCTTCAAACGGCTGTCTCCGATTGCGGTCCGCCGAGAGGCAAATCCGGTTGCTGAAGCTATCACGAGACCGCGCCGGGCCAATGGCGCCGCGCCCGTGAAATTTCTTTCGGGGCCAACTGAGGCCGGTCTATCGCGCTGGAGGCGCCCGCGTTTGCTTTTTTGCCGCGCCCGCCTTCTCTTTCGCGCGCTCGCCGACTTCTTTCGCGCGGAGCCGGGTGATGCGTTCGATCAATTTTACCGGGACAGGTTCGGAAAGCGGGAACCGGATGGTCGCCTTGTTGACCGTGTAGGCCGCCAGATCGTCCTCGAAGGCGGCGACGACGCGATCTGTGGCCGGGTACAAAGAGTAATGGCGTCGCCACCCTGCGAAATAGAGCAGGGGGCCGTTGGGCAATGTATAGGCTGGCATCTTGTAGGAGATTCCTTCCCTAGCGCCGGGCGCGGCTTTGCGGATGGCGCGGCGCACGCTCTGCAGCGCCTCTTGCGCGGTTTCAGGCTGCGCTGCGATATATGCGTCGACGGACCCGAAGTCGGGCTTGGCCATCGCATCCTCCTTCGATTTTCGCGCGCTCGGCTCCCGTCCGCGCTTCAGCCGGCGGCGGCGTCCATATTATCGCGCCGCGACGTTCCGTCGAGGTCATTATCGCCGCCGCCCTTGACGCCCGGGCGAAACTCCTCTAACCACCGCCGCTTGCGTCGCCTTTAGGCGCGCATGGCCTGTGGCGGATTTTTCCCGCCCAAACGCACCCGCGGCGCCTCCTTCCAGCGAAGAGACCCTTCGAATGAAGAGAACGCCTGTCGGCTCAGCCCGAAAGGGCCGGGCAGAGGAGGGCGCGTTCCTCCCCCGCTTGCGGGAGGACGCGAGTCTTTGCGCCGCGCTTCGCCACGAAGCGCCCGGCGTTTTCTCCCGCGTCCTCAGCGCCGGCAAACCTGTTTAGAGGATACGCGATGACGAAGCGCGCAGAAGCGAAGTATAAAATCGACCGGCGCATGGGCCAGAATATCTGGGGCCGTCCGAAAAGCCCGGTCAACCGGCGCGAATATGGACCCGGCCAGCACGGCCAGCGGCGCAAGGGCAAGCTGTCCGATTTCGGCACCCAGCTGAAGGCGAAGCAGAAGCTTAAAGGTTATTACGGCAATATTTCGGAAAAGCAGTTCCGCAAATATTACGCCGAGGCGATCCGCATGCGCGGCGACTCAGGCGACAATCTGATCGGCCTCCTCGAGCGGCGCCTCGACGCGGTGGTGTACCGGGCGAAATTCGTGCCGACGGTGTTCTCCGCGCGCCAGTTCGTCAACCACGGCCACATCAAGGTCAATGGCAAGCGCGTCAACATCGCCTCCTATCTGGTCAAGGTCGGCGACGTGATCGAGGTCAAGGAATCCTCGCGCGAAATCCTGATCGTCCTCGAGGCGAAGCAGCTCGCCGAGCGCGACGTGCCGGACTATTACGAGGTCGACCACAACAAGATGACCGCGAAAGTCACGCGCGTTCCGCTGCCCTCCGACGTGCCCTATCCGGTGCTGATGGAGCCGAACCTCGTGATCGAGTTCTACTCGCGCTAGAAATGATGGGCGTCATGCTTGAGCTTCCCCGGACCTGATCCGGGCGGGCGGCGCCGTCATCGCAACGTTTTCGGCGCGCGGCCCTCATCGATTTGGCCGCGCGGATTCGACTCTGGTGGTGAATTTCCCGCAGGGCGGCAAAAGCTCGTCTTCGCTCATATCCTTCGGGATGAGCGAGCGTAGGTCGACGTCCTTCAGTAGCGTCAGGAAGCCAGTCGTTTCCCCGGTCTTCAGAAACGTCGTCATGTAGAGCGGCCCGCTTGCGAGATCGGCTTCGCGGCAGGCGTCGGCGCCGATGCCGAAGACGCCATGCGTCGCAGCCCCCGCCTTTTTCTTTTCAGCCAGGACTTCCGCCTGCATGGCGCGAATCGCCGCAAAGTCGCCGGGATTGACCCGGTAGGCGTAAATCCGCGTGCCCGGCTTCCTCTCGCCGGCCAGCGATCCCGTCTCGGCGGTCGATTCCTGCAAGACGAATTTCGCGTCGTGCTTGTTGGCTTCGTCGCCGTCGCGCCACCATCCGACTTCGAGCGTCACGCCGCCTGGCCGCGGCTCCAGGCCTTCCGGAATGCGAATCGCCGCGCGTAGCGAAGCGGGATCGGCGGTCGAGGCGTCGAAGTTGCGAAGCGCCCACATGGTCGAGACCGGCATGTGGCCGCAGCCTGAAAGCGTGAGGGCGAGGGGCGCGAGAAGATAGGGGCGCTAGCGCATAGGAGCCTCAATTCATCGGATTAATAAATTCATGTTTGACATTAAAAAATACATGCGTCAAAGTGTTTCTGTTGAGAATGCGTCGCGCGCGGCGCCGATGCGTCTGCGCGCGATCCGGGGAACCGGGGTTCAGCCTCGAAGAGGCGCGACCAACCAGAAATGGAGACGCAAATGACAGACGCCGCCCTATTGCCGAACAGCCCGCAGACCGTCGCCCTGCGCGCCAAAATCGGCTGGATTTGCCACGGACTTCGGATCGCCGCGGTCGTCTATGCTGTCTGGATTCTTTATTTGCTCGTCGCATATTGGAGCGATACGGCTCAAATCGCCGCCGGCTATGGGCGTTTGCTGAAGGTGGATCTGTCGGGCATCGCGCCCTCGCAACAGGCGGCGGCCTTCGCCGTCGACTTCGTCGTGTGGCTCTTTACGGCCGGCGCCTGCTACGCCGGCTGGCGCCTGTTTTCGACCTACCTTCGCGGCCGCATCTTTACCCTTGACGCCGCGCTCTGGCTGCGGCGCGTCGCTTTGCTCGGCCTCGCGGCGCAACTCATCGCGATTCTGACGCGGCCATTGATTTCGCTCATCATTACGGCGCATCTCCCGCAGGGCCATCGGCTGGTGAATCTATTCCTCCTGCCGGGCGATCTGCTCACCCTTTTGTTGCTCGCGATCCTTTTGGCCCTCGCACACATCTTCAAGACCGCCGCCGAAATCGCCGGCGAACATTCGCAGTTCGTGTGAGCGCGCATGCCGATAATCGTCAACCTCGATGTCATGCTCGCCAGGCGCAAGATGCGCTCGCGCGACCTCGCCCAGCACATCGACATCGCCGAACAGAACGTCAGCCTGCTCAAGTCCGGCAAAGTGAAGGGCATTCGCTTCGATACGCTGGAGAAAATCTGCGAGGTTCTCGACTGCCAGCCGGGCGACATTCTCGAATTCCGGCGCGCGGGGGCGGAGCCGAAGTGAGCCGGAGCCTCATGCGCCTCCGTAAAATGGCGTCGAAGCTGGCGGTCGCCGCCGCCTTGGCGTTTGCATTCGCGGCGCCGGCCGTGGCGTCTGCATCGCAGCCGGCCGCGGGCGCGCATCGCCGCCACGCCCGCGATCATCCGCACGAGCGCGTCAGCTATGCCGAAACGTCAGGGCGCACCGATGATGCTCCTTCCAGTTTTCTCGACCTACCTCAGGATGGCTGGAACGGCGCAGGCTTTCATTCGCCGCCGCAACCCTATCGCAGCGACGCACGCCGCCGTCGTGTAATCGAGTACGCCCGCGAGCGCAATGCAATCGGCGTTTCCATCGCCCGTGATGCTGTCAGCTATGACTTTGATCGCGACCACGGCTACGCGTTCGGCAACAGCCATAGCGTCCTCAACCCTGCCGACGGCGTCGGCACGCCATTCTTCGGAGGCTACTATAATTGAAGCCGAACCTCGTGGTCGCGTTCGACGCGCGCTAACGGTTCGACGGCGATAGCCGCCGGGAATCAGACGAGCCCCAGTTTCTCCGCGAGGCCGATGCGCTGCAGCTTTCCTGTGGCGCCTTTTGGAATCTCTGTCAGGAACAGAATCTTTCGCGGCGTTTTGAACGCCGCGATCCGCTGGGACAAGAATGCGCGCAGTTCCTGTTCGGTCGCGGTTACGCCCTCCCGCAGGACGACGGCCGCGGCGACATCCTCGCCGAGCTTGTCGTGCGGCACGGCGAATGTCACGACCTGTAGAATCGCCGGGTGATCCATCAACGCCTCATCGACCTCGCGCGGCGAAATTTTCTCGCCGCCCCGGTTGATGATCTCCTTCAGGCGCCCCGTAAGGCTGACATATCCGCCGGCGTCGATGACGCCCTGATCGCCGGTGCGGAACCAGCCGTTGGCGAAGGCCTCGGCGTTCGCCCGGGGATTATTCTCATAGCCCGCCGTGACGTTCTCGCCGCGAATGACGATCTCGCCGATTTCGCCGGCGCCGAGCAGCTTGCCGGCCTCGTCCATGATCGCGACCTCGGGACCCGCGGCAAGCCCGACCGAGCCGGGCTTCCTCACCCCATGCAGGGGATTGGAAGCCATCTGGTGGGAGGCCTCGGTCATGCCATAGGCCTCGATCACGGGCGCGTGGAACGTCGCCTCGAGCTCCGTGATGACTTGCGGCGGCAGCGAGGAGGACGAGGAGCGGATGAAGCGCAGCGGGTGACGCGCGATCACATCCATGTTGTGTCCCGCCCGCGTCAGAATCGCCTGATGCATGGTCGGAACCGCCGTGTACCAGGTGGGATTGGATTCCTCCATCGCGGCGAAGAACTTCAAGGCGTTGAATCCCGGCGTGCAGAAAACGCCGCCGCCGCGCGAGAGCGGCGCGAGCAACCCTGCGATCAAGCCGTGGATGTGGAACAGCGGCATGACGTTGAGGCCGCGATCCTTTTCGGTGAACTCAAGGCTCGTCGCGATGTTGTCGGCGGATTTCGCGACATTGGCCTGCGTCAGCGGCACGATTTTCGGGCGCGACGTCGTTCCGGACGTATGCAGGATCAACGCGACGTCGCCCGCTTCGGCGCGGCCGGGCAGCGCGGCGGCGCCATTCGCTTCGCCGGACAGAGTGAAGGCGCCGGCTCCCCGCTTGGGGTCGGGCGCGAGCGTCAACACGGCAATCCCGAGCTTTTTCGCCGCTGCGAGCGCGGGCGACGAGCTTCCTTCCTCGACGACGAGCGCCCTGGCGTTGAGGTCGCTCATGTAGAACTCGAACTCATCGGTCCGATAGCCAGGATTTAGCGGAGCCGAGGTCGCGCCCGACGCGATGGCGATGAAGGCCGTCGCCATCTCCGGGCCATTCGGCAGCACGATGGCGACGCGGTCGTTGCGTCCTATCCCGAGCTTGTTCAGCGACGCGATCGTCTCTGCGACAAGCGCGCGCAGCCCCGCATAGGTTAAAGGCGCGGCGTTGGGAGCCGCGATGGCGACGTCGTCCGCGCGCCCGGACGCCAGCAGTCCCTCGAATGTCCGCACTGAAGTCATCTCATTACTCCCAACAAGCATTCCATTTGCGACGCCGCCTCACGCCGGCGTGATGACGAGGCGGCCCTTTGCGCGGGCCAGCGTTTCGCCGAGAAGTTTCGTCACGGCGTAAATCGCGTCCATATGAGGCGTGGCGACGCCGACCATCCGGCCGAGTTCGACCACCGAGCCAATCAGAGCGTCCGCCTCGATCGCCCGCCCCGCCTCGACGTCCTGGAGCATCGACGTCTTGTGGGCGCCGACCGCCTCGGCGCCGGCGATGCGCTTTTCGAGCGGGATGCGGAAGCGAATCCCCAGGGCTTCGCCAACGGCCTGCGCCTCCGCCATCATAGCGGCCGCGAGCGCGCGCGTCGCGGCAAACCGGCAGATGTCCTCAAGCGTCGCATGGGTCAGCGCGCTGATCGGATTGAAGCTGAGATTGCCCCAAAGCTTTGTCCAGATTTCGCTGCGCACGTCGCTGACGACCGGCGCCTTGAAGCCCGCCTTCGCGAAAGCCTCCGACACGCGAAGAATCCGTTCGCTTTTCGAACCGTCAAGCTCGGCGAGCGAGAAGCGATTGCCCTCGATGTGACGAATGACGCCAGGACTCTCAATTTCCGCCGCCGGATAGACGACGCTGGCGATGACTCGCTCGATCGGCAGATTGTCGGCGATGACGCCGCCGGGATCGACGCTCTCCAGGCGAACGCCCTCATGGGGTCCGCCATGGCCGAAAAAATACCACCAGGGAATGCCGTTCTGCGCCGTCAGCACCATGGTCTGCGGACCCATGATGGCGGGCAGTTCGCGCACCACGGCGGCGACCTGATGGGCCTTCATGCCGAGGATGATGAGGTCCTGCTCGCCGGCGTCGGCGATGCGATCCGAAGCCTTGACGCGCGCGACGATCTCGCGGCCGTCCTCCATCAGAACAAGACCATTCTCAATGATGCTCGAAAGATGAGCGCGCCGCGCGATCACGCTGACATCCTCGCCGGAATGGGCGAGCTTCGCCGCCAACAGGCCGCCTATCGCGCCAGCGCCGATTACGCATATTCGCATTGATCAATACTCACTCGTACGGTTTGGCGACGGAACGCCCCCGCATGCGGGAGCCGCTTTCCATGGCGAAGATCATGGAGAGTCTAGACCGCGCGCGAGAAAAGCGCAAAAATCGGTGGTGTGGTCAATCCTGAAACGTTCAGCATGCATCGCACATGCGTATTTGTGCAACGCACCGAGGTCATCCGCTTTCATCTACCTGCCTGTGGCAAAAAAATAGCTTGCTCAAATTCGCGGCGACCCGCAAATTCCTTTGCAAGAAAATGCAACAGAATTCGAATGCGGGGGATCGGGCGTGGCTGTGCGAGAGGCTGTTTTGGTTGGAAGTCGACCGACATCTCACCGGTGGCTGCAGCTCATTTTAGGCGTCGTCTGCATGACGCTGATCGCCAATCTCCAATATGCGTGGACGCTTTTCGTCAACCCGATGCAGGCGGCGTTCGGCTGGGACCGATCGGCGATCCAGGTCGCATTCACGATCTTTGTCGTCTGTGAAACCTGGTTCGTTCCGATCCACGGTTATCTCGTCGATTCGTTTGGACCCCGGCTCATCGTCCTCCTCGGCGGCGCGCTCATCGGCGCCGCCTGGGTGCTGAATGCGAAGCTGTCGAGCCTGGCCTTGCTCTATCTGGCGCAGGCGATCGGGGGCTTTGGCGCCGGCGCCGTTTATGCGGCCTGCCTCGGCAATGCGTTGAAATGGTTCCCGGATCGCCGCGGCCTTGCGGCTGGCGTCACGGCGGCGGGCTTTGGCCTCGGGTCCGCGCTGACCATCGTGCCGATCTCGATGATGATCAAGGGCGAGGGCTTTCAGCACACCTTTCTCTTTTTCGGCCTCCTGCAGGGCGTCGCGGTCTGCATTTGCGCGCTGCTCCTGAAAATGCCGATGCCGGCCGACGCGCAGGCGCCCGAGATCGCGCGCGATCTCTATCGTCGCCAATACAGCCCGGCGGAGATGCTGAAGACGCCCGCGTTCTGGCTGATGTATCTGATGTTCGTCATGATGGCGGCGGGCGGCCTGATGGCGACGGCGCAACTTGGACCCATCGCCAAGGATTTCGGCGTCGCCGAGATCCCGGTCAGCCTCGTTGGGATCACCTTGCCGGCGCTCACCTTCGCGCTTTCGATCGACCGGTTGCTGAACGGCATCACCCGTCCGCTCTTTGGCTGGATCTCGGACCGGATCGGACGCGAACTTACCATGTTCATCGCTTTCGGGCTCGAAGGGCTGGCCATCCTGGCGCTGAGCAAATTCGGACATACGCCCATCATGTTCGTCGTCTTGACGGGTCTCGTGTTCTTCGCGTGGGGCGAAATCTACAGCCTGTTTCCTGCGACATCCGGCGATACGTTCGGCGCGAAATTCGCGGCGGCGAATGCGGGCCTCCTCTACACCGCCAAGGGAACCGCCGCGCTGCTCGTTCCTTTCTCCAGCATGCTCACCGCGGCTACCGGCAGCTGGCATCTGGTGTTCTGGATCGCCGCGGGATTGAATATCGCCACCGCTTTGCTGGCCGTTCTGGCGCTTTATCCGTTGCGGCGGCGGATGGGCGCTCTCGCAAAGCGCGTCTGATCTAAATTGCCGGCAGGCTCATCGTCGCCTGCCCAAGGCGGCGGCGCGTCGAAACGTTTCGCCGTTTGCGAGAATCGCGGCGTTCGGCTCCCCACCGGCGCCGGCGATCTGCGCCGCGCATCTCAACATCGACGTCGCGAGGCCGCGAAAAATGGCTCAGGCCAAGACTCCTGTTGTGCCTGTCTGGACCATTCGGTATTAAGATAATCTGCCAGAAAACCGATTGCGGCGGATCACACGAGTGATCCGCCCGCCATTTGGGTCAATCGCTCGGACGGCGACCCGCTATAGAAATTATCTATCGCACGACGGAGATCTCGCATTGATATATGACGGTGATCGCAGCAACCATGAATAAAGATAAAAGCGGGTGAAACCCGCCGATTTTGGGAGGACGGACTTGAGCACCACTTTGGAACTGACCCGCGGCCAAAAGCCGAGCTTCCTGTCGCGCGAAAATATCGTCGCGGGACCTGGTTTCAACCGCTGGCTCGTCCCGCCCGCGGCGCTCGCCATCCATCTCTGCATCGGCATGGCCTACGGCCTCAGCGTGTTCTGGCTGCCGCTGTCGCGCGCCATCGGCATCGACAAGGCGCAGGCCTGTCCGGCCTCCATGTCGCTGTTCGAGGTCCTGGTCACGCGCAGCTGCGACTGGCGGGTCAGCGATCTCCTCGTCGTGTTCGAACTCGGCATCGTTTTCCTCGGCCTGTCGGCCGCCGTCTTCGGCGGCTGGCTCGAACGGGCGGGGCCGCGCAAGGCGGGCGTCGTCGCCGCCATCTGCTGGGGCGGCGGCTTTCTGATTGGCGCCTACGCCGTCTACATCCACCAGCTCTGGCTGCTCTGGCTCGGCGTCGGAATCATCGGCGGCATCGGCCTTGGCCTCGGCTATATCTCGCCGGTGTCCACCCTGATCAAATGGTTCCCGGACCGCCGTGGCATGGCGACGGGCATGGCGATCATGGGCTTTGGCGGCGGCGCCCTGATCGGCTCGCCCTTGGCCAATCTTTTGATCAATCATTTCAAGACGCCGACCGAGGTCGGCGTGTGGCAGACGCTGGCGACAATGGGGATCATTTACGTCATCGCCATGCTGATCGGCGCCCTCGGCTATCGCGTCCCGGCCAATGACTGGCTGCCGGCCGGCTGGCTTCCCTCGGAGCATAAAAGCCCCCTCGTCACCAGCGGCAACGTCGCCCTCAACGACGCGCACAAGACGCCGCAGTTCTGGCTCCTCTGGGCGGTGCTGTGCCTCAACGTGTCGGCCGGCATCGGCGTTCTCTCCATGGCCTCGCCGATGCTGCAGGAGATCTTCGCGGGCTCGCTGATCGGCCGCCCCGACGTTGGTTTCTCTGCGCTGGACACCGGGCAGAAAGCCGCCGTCGCGACGATCGCCGCCGGCTTCGTCGGCCTCCTCTCCCTGTTCAACATCGGCGGGCGCTTCTTCTGGGCCTCGCTCTCCGACAAGATCGGCCGCAAGGCGACCTATTTCACTTTTTTCGGGCTCGGCATCCTGCTCTACGCCTCCACCCCGACATTCGCGCATATGGGATCGAAGGCGCTGTTCGTCGCCGCCTTCTGCATCATCCTCTCGATGTATGGCGGCGGCTTCGCGACGATTCCGGCCTATCTCGCGGATATTTTCGGCACGCGCTACGTCGGCGCCATCCATGGGCGGCTTTTGACCGCCTGGTCGACCGCCGGCATCGTCGGCCCCTGGGTGATCGGCTACATCCGTGATGCGCAGATCGCGGCGGGAGTCGACCGTGCGCTCGTCTATGACCGCACGCTCTACATTCTCGCCGGGTTTCTCGCCGTCGGCTTCCTCGCCAACGCGCTGGTCCGCCCGGTCAATGAGAAATGGCTGATCAGGGACAAGCCGCCGCTGAACGGTGCGGGCGGTCCGGTTGCGGCGTCCCCCCGCAGCGCGTCCGCTGTCGCCGACGTCCGCTTCACCGCCGCCACGGCGATCCCGTGGGTGCTGGTCGGCCTGCCGATCCTCTGGGGCGTCTGGAAGGCGCTCGAGAGCGTCGTAAAGATGTTCCAGTAAGCTGTTCGCCGCTAAAAATTCGGCGCGCGCCGCTCTGGCGAACGCGCGCGGTTTTCGCGTCCGTCAGCTCTCTTTGAGCCCGAGTTCGGGAATTCCCTGTTCGGCGCCGTAATATTTATAAGGAAGGAATTTGCCCGACATGGCGAGCCTGACGCGGTCCCCCTTGGGGTTTGGCTCGCGCGCGATCTCGAGATCGAAATCGATCGCCGACATGATGCCGTCGCCGAATTCCTCCTCGATCGGCGCCTTCAGCGCCGGGCCGTTGACCATCACGAGTTCGAAGAAGCGGTAGAGCAGGGGGTCCGTTGGTGGCATTGGGCTCCCGCGATAGGGAACCTCGTTCAGCATGCGCTCCTCGGCGTCGCTGAGGCCGAACAGCGGCGCCGCCTTTTTCGCCAGCGGCTTCACGAGCTTCATCGGCCAAGCAGGGCGCCGACGATGAGCACCGGCGACACGCCGCCGATCTCGCCCGCGATGTAGCTCCAGCTCCAATTTTTCTCGCGCTTGATGTCAAGAATTCTTTCCGTCAGCTCTTCGCGTTTCACGATGGATCACTCCGTTCAGGGCGGCTTCTATCCGCGCTCCGCTCTGTCCGGACGAAACGAGAAGGCCCGCGCCAGAGCTGCGGCGCGGCGCAGCGCGTCGGTGCTCGGGCGTCCCTGCGCGGCGCCGAGGGCCGCGATCGTCGCGGCGAGCCGCGGACCGATGTGATAGGGATCGAAGGCGGCGTCGCCGCCGGCGCCGGCCAGCGCGCCATGCACGGCGGCGATCTCGGCCGGGCTTCCGCCGGCGTCGAGCGCCAGCATGAAGGCCAGTGCGCCGCGCTGCTCCGGCCGGTCGCGCCATTGCGTGCGCAGCAGACGGTAGAGGTTGATGAACCGCTTGACCGCGCGCGCCGAGGGGCCGGCGAGGGGCGCGAGGGCGGCGAGCAGCTGGGTTTCGGCTTCCGTCAGCGGCTCATCGAGCGCGGATTCCTTTGCGTCGGGAGGCGGGGCCGGGGTCTTCGCCGCGCCGGCGGCGCCGAGGATGTCGCGGATCTGCGCCGAGGCGTCCTGCCGCGCCGCGATTTCGCCGACCTGGAGCGGCGCTCCGATCCATTTGTCGAGGCTTTGCGAAGGATCGTCCGCCTCGAAACGGGTCGGATCGACGGCGATCAGGCTCACATAGCCTGCCCCGAGCAGACTATGCGCCTGCGCCAGAATTTCGCGCGCGCGGGCGGCGGGAAGCGCGTCGAGATTATCGAGCGCGACGATGACGCGCCGCGGCGTATCGGCCGGCGCCCCCGCCGAGAATCCGTTCGCGCCGCCGCGCGTCTGCGCCAGGGCGCCGACCATCGCGATGAAGCGCCGCGCCGCCTGCTTTTGCGCATCGGGGGCGAAGGGCGACGGCTCGCCGAGCGCCGGATTGGCCGCCCGCAGGCCGCCGGCGCGCCGCTCCGCTTCGGCGGCCTGACGGCTGAGGCGTTCGACGTCGGCGGTGAGATTCTCGACGCGCCGTGTCTGGTGCCCGAAATGGCCGTCGGTGTCGCGCCGGCGCTCGTTGAGTTCGGCCTTGAGCAGGCTTTCGCCGCGAGAGACCAGTCGCAGCAGCCTGATGCCGCGCCAGATATTGGAAAGCAGCGCCAGGCCCGCGCCGATGAAGGCGGCGGCGCGAAGGGCGAGCAGCCAGTCGGCGTGGGCCGCGATCCAGTTCGCCGCGCCCTCCGTCTGCGGCTCCGTGCGCAGCAAGCCGAGCCATTTCGATTGATTGTCGAAGGCGGCGCCAAGGCCAAGGCCGATCGCGGCGAGGATGATCGCCCAGACGATCCGCTTCCTCTGGCCTTTGAGGCCGAAGAAGGCGCGCAGCGCGAAATTCGTCCGCGATGGGCCGCGCGCGTCGGCCGCCTCGGCGACCATATCCTTGTAGCCAAGCAGCGGATCGCCGGCGACGCCGAACGAATTCATCGCCGCCTTGATGCGGCCGCGCCGGCCCGTCGCATAGGCGTCGACCTGCGAGCCCGGCGTCTCGTACAGCAGCGTATCGGCGAGCCTCGCCCGCCGCGCGTCGGCCTCTTCGAGCACGCGGCGCTCGGCCTCCAGCTTCAGCCTTGCGGCGTCGAGCCGCTCGAACGCCTCGCGCGCCGCAACATCGGGATCGCGGGCGGCGTGGCTCGCCTCGATGGCGAGGGCCGGCGCAGCTATCGCGAGACGCGCGTAAAGCGCCTCCGCCAGCGCCGTCGCGGGATGGCCGTCGAGATCGGCGGCGTCGACCCGCACGGTCGCGATGGGGCTGAGGAACGGGCTCGAACCCGCATTCGCGGCGGCGGCGCCAAGACGCTCGATGGCCGCGACGAGCTTGTTCAGCGCGACGCTTTTGCCGCATCCGGCGGGACCAAAGAGGCCGATAGCGAGCGGCGTCTGGGTCCGGCCGTGGCTCGCGAGCTCGGCCAGCAGCTCGAGCGGCGCATCTATTCCGAGCGCGCCGGAGGCGAGCGCGGCGGGGTCGTCGCCGGCGTCGGCGGCGAAAATCGGCGCCCCGGATGCGCCGCCGTGCGCGGCGGCCGGAGGCGGCGAGGCCGGCCGGGCCAGCGGGTTTTGCGGCGCCCGCGGTTGCGAGGTCCCCTGCGGGGGCGCCGGTTGCGTCGGCTCTCCCCGCGCGCCGGGAATGATCGTTCCAAGGTTCCGGAGTCCGATGTCTGGCAAGGCGCAAATCCCAAAATATGTTTGTACCGCAAGGCTCGCGGTGGACCTAGGCGGCCGATTATGACGCGCCCAAGACCCGTTGGCCACCCGGACGATCGCCCGGTGCCGCGATGATTTCGCCGCAACGGCGGGACGGCCCGCCCATTTGTCTGGACCGTTTCGCCGCGCGCGTCTACATAGCGTCGCAACCCTTATAATTCTCTGACAACGGATGCGAGCCCTGATGGCGCGGCAATTCATCTATCATATGCAAGGCCTGTCGAAGACCTGGGCGACCGGCAAGAAGGTCCTCGATAACGTCAATTTGTCCTTCTATCCCGACGCCAAGATCGGCGTGCTCGGCGTCAACGGCTCGGGCAAATCGACGCTTTTGCGAATCATGGCGGGTCTCGACAAGGAGTTCACCGGCGAGGGCTTCGTCGCCGAAGGGGCGAAAGTCGGCTATCTGCCGCAAGAGCCGCAGCTCGACAATAGTCTCGACGTGCGCGGCAACGTCATGCTGGGCGTCGCGGCGAAAAAAGCGATCCTTGACCGCTACAACGATCTCGCCATGAACTATTCCGACGAGACCGCCGACGAAATGACGAAGCTGCAGGACGAGATCGAGCACAAGGGGCTTTGGGATCTCGACGCGCAGGTCGATCTCGCCATGGACGCGCTCGGCTGCCCGCCGGACGACTGGCCGGTCGACAAGCTCTCGGGCGGCGAGCGCCGCCGCGTCGCGCTCTGCAAGCTGCTGCTCGAACAGCCGGATCTCCTGCTGCTCGACGAGCCGACCAACCATCTCGACGCCGAAACCGTAAACTGGCTCGAAGGGCATCTGCACAATTATCCCGGCGCGATCCTGATCGTCACCCATGACCGCTATTTCCTCGACAATGTGACGGGCTGGATTCTGGAGCTCGATCGCGGCCGCGGCATCCCCTATGAGGGCAACTACTCCTCCTGGCTGAAGCAGAAGCAGAAGCGCATGCTTCAGGAGAACCGCGAGGATGAGGCGCGCCAGCGCGCCATCGAGGCGGAGGCCGGCTGGATGGCGTCGAGCCCCAAGGCGCGCCAGTCGAAATCCAAGGCGCGCATCCAGCGATATGAGGAGCTTGTCGCGAAGCAAAACGACAAGCAGGCGGTAACCGGCCAGATCGTCATCCCGGTCGCCGAGCGGCTCGGCAATACGGTGGTCGATTTCGATCATCTGTCGAAGGGCTTCGGCGACAAGCTGCTGATCGACGATCTGACGTTCAAGCTGCCGCCCGGCGGCATCGTCGGCGTGATCGGCCCGAACGGCGCCGGCAAGACGACGCTGTTTCGCATGATTACGGGGCAGGAAAAGCCGGACAAGGGGACGATCGTCATCGGCGAGTCGGTCAAGCTCGGCTATGTCGACCAGTCGCGCGATTCGCTCGATCCGAAGAAGAACGTCTGGGAGGAAATCTCCGGCGGCAATGAGATCATTTATCTGGGCAAGAGGGAGGTGAACTCCCGCGCCTACACCGGCGCCTTCAACTTCAAGGGGCCCGACCAACAGAAGAAGGTCGGCCAGCTGTCGGGCGGCGAACGCAACCGTGTGCATCTCGCCAAAATGCTGAAGTCGGGCGCCAATCTTCTACTGCTCGACGAGCCGACCAACGACCTCGACATCGAGACCTTACGCGCGCTCGAAGAGGCGCTGACCGATTTCGCCGGCTGCGCGGTGATCATCTCGCATGATCGTTTCTTTTTGGACCGCATCGCGACCCATATGCTGGCCTTCGAGGGCGACAGCCACGTCGAATGGTTCGAGGGCAATTTCCAGGACTACGAGGAAGACAAGAAGCGCCGCCTCGGCCAGGACAGCCTCATTCCGCACCGGATGAAGTACAAGAAGTTTTCGCGCTAGATCACGATGAGTTTGGATTGAACCAATCCAAACTCATGAACGTGATCGGTTCCAGAAGTTCAGAGCGGGATGCGGACGGAAATCGAGTTCCACTTTTCCTCATCCCGCGCTAGAAAGCCGCAAATGCCGAATGAAGCAGTGCGTCAATCCAGGGCGGCTCCGGCCTCGAGCCTGCTGGCGCTGGCCCTAGGCGCCGCGGCGCTGGGCGCCGTCGCTATCGGCGCCGTCGCGATCGGCCGGCTCGCGGTCGGTCGCCTCGTCATCAAGAAGGCGCGCCTCGGCGCGCTGGAGGTCGATGAGCTGACGGTTCGCAGGCTGCGCGTCATCGAACGCGAAAATCAGAAGGGCGACTCTGGTCGGCTTTGATCCGCGCGCGCGCTACCACTCCTCGTCCTGCTTCCCGCCGGGGCATTCCTTCCTTTCAAGGCATTGGCACCGTCCATTGGAGAGGCAATAGGGTTTGCGGTTTTGCGTGCATGAATAGCTTTGACCATTCTGACTGGTGTAGGCGCCGCCGCATTGTCCTTCGGTGTCTGCCCTGGCGATCGTCACAAAAACCAGGCCGAAGAATGTGCAAATGACAATTGCAAAAAGTTTCAGGTTCATCTCTATTTCCCAAGTATAGGCGGCGCATCGGCGGCGACAGCGTAACTCTATATTCTAATCGAATCTAAACGCGCGCGGTCAAGGATTCGTGAAACTCCGGCGTCTCCCCGCCGCCATCGCACCCTACATCGCATCGTCGCTGGGCGCGAAGCCGCGCCCGCTCGGCGCGCCCTTCGTCGGGGCGACGGCGGCTGTGCCGGGATCGCGGAATCTGTTGAGGATGGGATAGCGCCGGTCGCGGCCGAAATTCTTGGCGGTCACCTTTACGCCCGGCGCGGACTGCCGGCGCTTGTATTCGGCGAGATAAAGCAGGCGTTCGACTTTCTTCACCGTTTCGAGATCGAAGCCCTGCGTGACGATGTCGGAGACCCGCATCTCCTTTTCCACCAGCCCCTGCAGGATGGCGTCGAGCATTTCATAGGGCGGCAGCGAATCCTGATCCTTCTGGTTCTCGCGCAGCTCCGCCGACGGCGGCTTTACCAGAATATTCGCCGGAATGACCTCGCCGGCGGGGCCAAGCGCCCCCTTCGGCCGCCAGCGATTGCGCAGCGCCGAGAGCCGGAAAACCTCCATCTTGTAGAGGTCCTTGATCGGATTGAAGCCGCCGTTCATGTCGCCATAGATGGTCGCATAGCCGACCGACAACTCCGATTTGTTGCCGGTGGTGACCAGCATCGAACCGAATTTGTTGGAGACCGCCATCAGGATCACGCCGCGCGCGCGGCTCTGGACGTTCTCTTCCGTGAGGCCCTGTTTCGTACCTTTAAACAGGGGGCTAAGTAAGGTCTCGAAGCCGGCGACGGCGGGCTCGATCGGCAGGATGTCGTAGCGAACGCCAAGGGCCTTGGCGCAGGCTTCCGCGTCGCTCAGCGATTCCTTCGAGGTGTAGCGATAGGGCAGCATGAGGCAGTGCACGCGCTCCCGACCCAGCGCGTCGACCGTCATCGCCGCGCAAAGCGCCGAATCGACGCCGCCCGAAAGGCCCATCACGACCCCGGGAAAGCCGTTCTTGTCGACGTAATCGCGCAGGCCAAGGACGCAGGCGGCGTAATCCGCCTCATCACCTTGTTCCAGCGCGGCTTTCGGGCCCTCAACGCAGGCGAAGCCCTTCGGGCCGCGCCGCCACACGGTCTTGGCGACAGTGGAGGCGAAGGCCGGCAGCTGGAAGGCGAGCGAAGCGTCGGCGTTGAGGCCAAAGGAGGCGCCGTCGAAGACGAGTTCGTCCTGGCCGCCGACCTGGTTCAGGTAGATGAGCGGCAGGCCGCTTTCGACGACGCGGGCGACCGCGATGGCCAGCCGCTCGTCGGTCTTGCCGCCCCAATAGGGCGAGCCGTTCGGCACGAGAAGGATCTCGCCGCCGGTCTCGGCGATGCATTCGACGGGGTCCGGCCCCCAGATGTCCTCGCAGATCGGGATGCCGATGCGAACGCCCCGGAACGAGATTGGCCCTGGCATGGGACCTGCTGAAAACACACGCTTTTCGTCGAAAACGCCATAGTTCGGCAGGTCGGCCTTGAAGCGCACGGCCTCGATGCGCCCGTTATCGAGCAGGGCATAGGCGTTGTAGGTCAGTCCGTCCTCGACGAAGGGCAGGCCGACGAGCAGCGCCGGACCGCCGTCGGCGGTGTCGCGCGCGACATCCTCGCAGGCGGCGCGGCAGGCTTCGAGAAAGGCCGGCTTCAGCACCAGATCCTCGGGCGGATAGCCGGCGATGAAGAGCTCTGAAAACATAAGGATGTCAGCGCCGAACGCCGCCGCCTCGGCTCTCGCCGCGCGGATGCGGGCGACGTTTCCGGCGATGTCGCCGACCGTGCAGTCGATCTGGGCGAGGCCGATGACGAGGGTGTCAGCGCTCATTGCGGCGTCGGGCGAAAGATCAGAGAAAAATGCGCCATCTTACCTGTCCGCGGCCTCCGCGAGCCGCCAAAAATCATTCGCCGTCCGCGCCTTATCGAATTTATCTCATACGCGCTTACGGATGTTTTACGTGAAACACCCCCGCACGCCGCTTTCGAGCTGTTTCACGTGAAACACCCCGCGCCGGGGCGCTCGGGGGAAGTCTGTTTCCGGCCAATTTCATTGGCGTTTATTCGGCCCGGCGGTCTTAAGAACCCTTGCGGGAACCGTTCGCCAACCCTATTCGGCGGCGGCCCGTGCGGCAAGGCCGCGACCAATGCGTTCGCCCTTCAAAAGTTCGGCGATCAGGAAAGCGACTTCGATCGCCTGCTCGGCGTTGAGGCGCGGATCGCAGTAAGTATGATACCTATCATGTAAATCGGCGTCCGATATGGCGCGCGCGCCGCCGGTGCATTCGGTGACGTTCTTGCCGGTCATTTCGAGATGCACGCCGCCGGCGTAGGTCCCTTCCGCCTGATGCACCGAAAAGAAGGCGCGGATCTCGCTCATGATGCGATCGAACGGGCGCGTCTTGAAGCCGGAGGCCGCCTTCACCGTGTTGCCATGCATCGGATCGCACGACCACACGACGCGCCGGCCCTCGGCCTTCACCGCGCGGATCAGCGCGGGCAGATGCTCGCCGACCTTGTCGGCGCCGAAGCGGCAGATCAGCGTCAGACGCCCCGGCTCATTGTCGGGGTTCAGGATGTCGATCAGCCGGATCAACTCTTCGGGCGCCAGCGTCGGTCCGCATTTGAGGCCAATCGGATTGTTTACGCCGCGCGCGTATTCGATATGCGCATGGTTCGGCTGGCGCGTGCGATCGCCGATCCAGATCATGTGGCCGGAGGTTGCGTAGTAATCGCCGGTTGTCGAATCAACGCGCGTCAGCGCCTGCTCGAAGCCGAGCAACAGCGCCTCATGCGAGGTGTAGAAATCGGTCTGCCGCAGCTCCTGATGCTGCTCCGGGTCGAGCCCGATCGCGCGCATGAATCCGAGCGTCTCGGTGATGCGGTCGGCGAGCTCCTGATAGCGCGCGGACTGCGGGCTGTCTTTGATGAAGGAAAGCATCCATTGATGCGCGTTTTCGAGATTGGCGTAGCCGCCGGTGGCGAAAGCGCGCAAGAGATTGAGCGTCGCCGCCGACTGGCGATAGGCGTCGAGCTGGCGGACGGGATCTGGAATGCGCGCCGCCGCGCTAAAGGCGATGTCGTTGACGATGTCGCCGCGATAGCTTGGCAGCGACACGCCGCCGACGGTCTCGTTCGGCGACGAGCGGGGCTTGGCGAATTGGCCCGCGATGCGGCCGACCTTCACCACGGGCAGCGCGGCGGCGAAGGTCGCGACGACCGACATCTGCAAAAAGACGCGGAAGAAATCGCGGATATTGTCGGCCGAATGCTCGGCGAAGGCTTCGGCGCAATCGCCGCCCTGCAGCAAAAAGGCTTCGCCGTCGGCGACCTTGCCGAGCATGCGCTTCAATTTGCGCGCCTCGCCCGCGAAGACGAGCGGCGGAAAGCCGGCGAGCTGGCGCTCGACGTCGGCCAGCGCGGCGGCGTCCGGATAGACGGGCGACTGCTCGATGGGCTTTCCCCTCCAGCTCGCGGGCGACCAATTCTCGGCGGACATTTGCAAAACTCCCAGGCGGCGCCACGAAAATCCGGCGTATTCCGGAGCAAAAAATTGCATTTTTTCAATGGCGGCCGCGTTCGAACGGGTGCTTTAGCAGGGGGAAAGCCGGTGAAGCAAGGGAATCGAAGGGCAATCGTCTCAAAAGGCAGTTCTCCCGGCGACCCGGCGACTCGCTTCAGGCAGGCCGCGAAAGCCTCGCCGGCCGGAGAAAGATTGCGCCACCGACGCCGATCGGTTCAGTCGCCCCGATCAAGTTCTTTAGGCAGCGCAAGGCGAAAGAGTTTGATGACGTCCTTAGCGACCTCATACTGGAACGAGGCCGCGCCGAGGCGCCCGACCACCGACAAGAGCGGACTGACGTTGGTCCCGACCTCGACGATCTTGCGAAAGCGGTCTTTGATTGCGGCGCTGTAGATTTCGGGATCGAGCTTGCCGCTCGGCCAGGCGTCAAGCTCTTGCTCATCGGCGGTCGTTCCGACGAGCGGAATGATCGGTAGATTTCCCGGCTTTGCGTCCGGCGCAAATTGCGCCTTTTGAGCGGGAGTCCACGCCCCGCCAAAGACGGGGTTTTCCGCCGGCAGCACAAAAAATTTGCGCAGAAAATCGCGGCAGTTTTTGCGGCCAAGAAGATAGTCATATCGCGTGAAGTCCGCACAGGCGAAGCCGATGAAGGCGCCGAGTCCGGAGCTTGCGATCGCGTTCGCGCCTGAAACGCCTCCATTCTGCGGCGTGATCATGAACCGACTAAAGACGTCTTCGTCGGCCGCTAGCACCAGGTCGCGCGAGTCGTAGCGCGTCTGTTCGATCAGCGCGTTTGAGACGCCGCCAAGGATTGTCACGAGCGAAGAAAGACCTTTTGGCCCGAGGTCGGCTTGTCCGGCAAAAGGGTCGATGAGGATCACCGCGCGCTTCGCCTCGACGCCGGCGCGCGGATTTCTGGCGACCAAGCCACAGAGGGCGGTGCGGGCGAGTTCGATCGGCTCATTGTCGGTCGCGCCGCCGTCGACGCAGAGAAATTGATATGTCGCCGGCACATCGCCATCTTCTTCAAGTGCATCCCAATCCGGCCTGAGTATGTTGTAGCGAGGCCGCGAAGGGGCGGCGGGGTCGGGCGGCTCCGCGGCTACGACGCGGTAACGGTAGTGTTCGGTCGGCCGCTGCAGCGCGCGGGGTGGAAATCCGACCGGAAAGGCGGCTGTGGCCTTGGCGAACTCACCGAACTCTTCCCAACGCAAGGCTTGCGGGAGCGCAGCCCCATCGAAGCCGAGCGTGAGTTCGTCCGGCCGGAATTCCGCAATATTTTGGCCTGGATAGACCGCGGCGAATCGCAAGTGATCGGCGTGGTCGACATAAGTCTCGCCAAGACCGTCGGTGAATGTCACCTTGTAGGGAACGCCGCGCAAATTGGTCAGCGTAAGTATGATCCTCAGGGGCGCCGCGAGCCATGCGCGCCGCTTCGGTGGGCCCGTAAACTGGACGATCGAGTTCGCCGCCTCATTAATGGGAGCGCCGTTGAGCAACGAAACCAGCTTGTCGTCGAGGTCGCTCGTATTGAGAAAACCGCCGAGCGTCAGTTGCTTGATCCACACGTCATAAAACGGGTTCCCGGTGAGGCCGTCCGCAATCGGCGTCGATCGCTGGACGTGTGGAAATTCGTAATTCAACGCCCGCGCGGCGATGGCCGCGATGACTCCACCGCCCGAGGTTCCGGTGATGACGCGCAGCACGACGTTATGTTGCGGAACGGAAGGATCAGCTGCGCGCTGCTCCGTCCATCGGTCCAGAGCTTCGATCAGGAAGTCGACCGCGCCTGCCGTGTAGGCGCCGGCGGAAACCGTGCCGCCGAGGACAAGGGCCAGCTCAAAGGTCCTTTCCGGTACGGGTGGATCCTGCAGGAACCATTTACAAACTTCAGCGTCGCTGGGGTCATCGCGATCGAAACTCATTTTCGCGCCTTCGGAAAAATGAAACGCACGCCACCTTCACACAGGCGAGCGGCGTCACAATAAAATCATCTTAAATTCATGAAACTTGACGACACTTGGCAAGTGTATCGAATGTCCAGCCAAGGTCAATTGTGCAGGGAGCGCGTTCTTCAAAATAGACGCTTCCCGAGTCGCGTTCCGGCGCGCTGCGAATTCATAGCGGAAATCCCAGCACCGCGCGAAAATGCTTCACTCCGCGTGGCGGGGAGTAGCGACGACGGATTGAATCGGGCGGGTCGCGCTATTGCGCTTCATTATTGAAAGCCTCTTCGCGACTCTGACCGCTGGCGGCGGAACGCATGGCGATCTCCCGCGTTAGCCGAACGCTCCGAGCTCAAGCCGGGCGATGGGGCTGGAAAGCGGAGATCGATATGGACAATAAAATCATTGGCCTGCTTGGCGTCATGTCCCTCGTGGGGACGATGGACGCGGCGCTGGCGGCGACGCCGGCGGATTCCTCCCAAGGCGCGCTGCCGAAAGCGGGGTCCTATTCCGAATTGCTCGATCCCATTCCCAATGCGGTCGCTCTTCTGGCGGCAGCCGACGCACAGGCGCCGCGGGCTGGTGAGAAAGCGCCGCAGGAAGGCGTGCAGGTGGCGCAAAATTACCATCATCACCACCACCATCAGCGCCACCACCGCCAACACCACCATCATCATCACCACCAGGGCTACTGAGATCGAGGGAGGGCGGCGCCGCTCGGCTTGACGCGCACCCGCCCGCAGCCTCACCGTGGCGACGGCTATTCGGGAGACTTGGGCGGTTTGCGCGATTTCGCCTTGGCGGCGCCGAGGATGCGGCGGTAGGTGCCGTCGAATACGGTGTCGGTCGCCGAGGTCCAGCGCGTATCCGCCCCCAGCGTCTCGCGGCTATCGTGGATGCGCCGCCCCCGCAGCTCGCGCTCGGCGGCCTCCTCCTCGCCCATCTCGACCAGTTCGAAATCCGCCTCCTCGGGGATCACGATCACCTGCGCGAATGGTTCGCCCGGCCTGAAGATATGGGCGCCGCCTTCAGCCGGCGATTTGAACAGGATGAAGGACATCATCGGCCACCAGTTGCGCAGCAGCGCGGGCACGGCGATCGGAACGCTGTCGGTCGGGTCGGTGTAAAATCGCGGATGCGGCTCCGTCCGAATCGCAAAGCCCTCCTCGACCTTGAGGTCGAGCAGGATCTGGTAGGTGTAGAACTGATCGCCGAAGTTTCGGAACGGCGGCCACTCGACGCCGGTCTCCGGATCGGGGCCGAAATCGCCCTCGAGGAGCAACCGTCCGGCCCGCGTCGAGACGCGCAATTCGTTCTCGAACGGATAGAATAATTCGATGCCGTATTGCGCGCCCTCGGAAAACGGCAGGCAGTGCCAGGCGTATTCTTGCGAGCCGTCGGCGCGCGGTTCGCGCTGCCCCGCCCAGCCCGGAACCTGCAGCCGCGTTCGCCGCGGCCGCAAGCCGGGGTCCCGCAGCCTGTATTTGACCGTGCGCATCGCCGCTCCCGATTTCTGAACAGCCTCCTTCTACCGCTCGCTTGCGGGCGAGGGAAGCGCAGCCGGCGTTGCGGTTTGGCGCGCTGCGAATTGATCGCGGCCAGAAAATTGAACTCCGCCCGATTCGGCCGCCCGCTCTCGCGGAGCTGAGGGCGGCCCATGTCATCCAGGCTTCGCTAAAGCTGCGACGAGTTGCCCACACGACGCCATAGCTGTTCACTGTCGCAATGGTGGACGCCGTCGCGGTCGCGCGCCCGAAATTTTTGCCGCCCCGTTAAAAATGGTTCATGAAATTTCATCATTCTTCATTGGACGCGCTAACGCGCCTCGCGGCCAGGGCTGCGCTTCCGTTGTCGCAACAGCGACGCTTTCGACCCCTGGATTGCGGCGCTAGCGCCGCGCCTTTTCAACCCGTGGGAGGAGGAGATGAGCGATCAGACAACCCCCGAGCAGATCGTGCAGGCGCTGGCGACGAGCTATCACAACCTCACGGGCGCGCCGGGCGGCTGCATCGCGGTCTGCGACCCGCAGTTTGAGGAGGGCGGATATGTCTATCCCTACGGGACTTTGGGCGTCGACGACGCGCGTCTCGTCACCGCCGACACGGTGTTCGGGATCGCATCCGTAACCAAGGTTTTCACCAGCACGCTGCTCGGCGTAGCGATTCAATACCCCGGCATAAATCTCACCGACACCCTCGGAAAATGGCTGAACTTCGACAACACCTTCAGCCCCGAAAATGTGGGATCGCAAAGCCTTCAGGCCATTACCCTCGCGCAATTGGCGACGCACACCTCAGGCATGCCCGAGCAGCCGACCGGGCTGCCGACCAACTACAGCCAACAATTGTTCGCCGATGAAGTGCCGAACCCTGACCAGATCAACTGGTGGAATCTGTATCCCGGCTCCTGGACCCCGCCGAACGGGCCCTGTTTTCTCTATTCAAATATCGGCTTCGTGACGCTCGGATTCGCGGTCACGCAGATGTTTCCAACAAATCGTGGCCAAAACTACAATCAAATACTGGCTGAATACATCACCGGACCGCTGTTTATGGCGCACACGGGGGCAACCATAGAGCCATCGTGGCTGGTCGCGGGAGGATGCAACGCCGTCTATGTCCGCAGCAACGGCAAAATAATCTTGAAAGAGAACAATCCGACGAACCGGCAGGATTATGATCTCAAGACCACCGGTCAGGATTTGCTGCAATTTCTCAGCGCGCAACTCGACCCGCCGTCGACTTTGCGGACACTGCGGACGGCGATCGGATCAACACACCAAATTCGGGGCCCATATCCCTTCTGCGCGAACTCAAAGGCGAGCGTGACGATCGGGCTCGGCTGGCAGGTGACGACGGGCTCCATCGACGGAAACTCTTGCAACATATTCGCCAAGGATGGCGGGACCAGCCTCGGCGGCTACGAAGCGTTCGTGACATTCGTGCCTGATCTCGGTTGCGGCGTCGCCGTGCTCAGCAACCAATGCATTCCGGCGGCCCCAAACCTGTCGCCGCCGAATTCCCTGCCGAGCGCCACGGCGCAACAAATTATCTGCGCGCTTCACCCCGACTTCAAACCGCCGCAACCGCTATAGCCGGACGATGAAGCGGCGGTTCTCAGCGCGGCTTCTGAAGAAAGCGGACGAACGGGACCCGGCGGCGAAGCGCGGCCCGATTCGATGCATTGGATGATGATCGCCCGCCAACGCGAGCGCCCGTCACTTGCACAGCCAGAGACACCACCAATGGCCTCTTGACGGCGCGGGCGGAGCCGGCGGCGGCGGAGCCGGAGCAACCGCTGGGGCCGGCGGCGGGGCGGTCTCCGCCGGCGGCGGGGGAGCGGGCGGCGGCGGCTGCGGAGCGGACTCTGTGGCCGGCGCGGCCGGCGGCGGGGCGGGAGTCGCCTCCGGCGCGGGCGCTGGGGCTGGCGTCGCCTCGGGCGGCAGGGCGGGCTTCTCTTCCGACGATGGCGCCGCTGTCTCCGCCGGCGCCGCCGGAGCGGGCGCTGCCTCTGCTGGTGGCGCTTGCGTCGCCTCGGGCGCCGCCGCGGGCTTCTCTTCCGGCGATGGCGCCGCTGTCTCCGCCGGCGCCGCCGGAGCGGGCGCTTCCTCCGCTGGTGGCGCTGGCGTCGCCTCGGGCGCCGCAGCGGGCTTCTCTTCCGACGATGGCGCCGCTGTCTCCGCCGGCGACGCGGTGGGCGCCTCGTCCTGCGATGGGGTCGAAGCCTGCGCCAGCGTGATCGGCAGGGCCGAAGACTGGGGCCTGCAGGCCTCGCCGCATGACTGCGTCTGCGCCGCCACGGAAGGCCGGACGACAAACGTCGCAACAAGCATCAGGCATCCGCCTATCGAGATTCGCAGCGCGTTTCGCATGCCCGTGGCTCCTTCTACCTGAGGTCGATTTTGGGGATCTCGCGCCGGAACTCCAGAAACGGTTTTTCAATAAGCAGGTCATCAAATCTCGAAATGCGCCGCCTCGGGCGAAGCGGTGACACGAAATCTTCGACACGGAAGCGATCGGCGCCTTCGCAGCCTATCGATATAAATGAAAACGTTCCTATCGACCATCGCGAATGGTGCGGAGCGCGCGGCTTTATCCCCGAGTGTCGCGTTCGCTCTGGATCACGATGAGTTTGGATTGAATCAATCCAAACTCATCAATGTGATCGATTCCAAAAGTTCAGAGCGGGATGCGGACGGAAAAGTGGCGAGCGGACTTTCGGCCGCCATTTTTCGCCCGAACGGAAACACAAGAAAAATGGAGGCCAAAGCGAGGCTTCCACTTTTCCTCATCCCGCTCTAGCGCCGCGTGGCGAGGATCAGCGGCGACGGCCCCGGCGCGGACAAAAGACGGGTGTCTTTGAAGCCGGCTTCGGTCAGCCAGCCGGCGATCTCTTCGAACGAGAACGTGCCTCCCGACTCTGTGTTGACCAGCATGTTGACCGCGAAGATCAGCCCGCTCACCGGGCCGCGCCGGTCGGCGTCGACCAGAAACTCGGCGATCGCGATCGTGCCGCCCGGCGCCAGCGCCTCATAGGTGCGCCGCAGCAACGTGCGGGATCGCTCGACGCCTTCGCTGTGCAGGATCTGGCCGAGCGTCGCGATCTCGTGCGGGCCGCCGAAATCCGCATCGAGGAGATCGCCCGCCACCGTCGTGAGCCGCTCGCCGACCCCGGAGCGGTCGGCCACATGGCGCGTCACGGGCAGCACGTCCGGCCAGTCGATGGCGCGCACGCTGACATGCCTTGAGGCCTCCGCGAGGGCGATGCCCCAGACGCCGGAGCCGGCGGCGAGATCGAGGACCGAGACGGGTCCGCTCGCCCGGGCGAGATTGAGATGAGCCGCCAGCGCCCGCGCCGCCGGATAGCTCAGCGGAAAGATGTCCTCGACGAATTCGGCGAAGAAGGGCGCGCCCTCGGCGGCGACGTTGACCGATGTCGCGGGCTTGCCGCTGCCGACGATTTCAACGAGGCGTAGCCAGTTCGGCAGCAACTGGCCGCTGACATGGCGGAACATGCCGCCCAAAAAGCCCGGATGGTCGCTGACGAGAAAGGCGTCGCTTTCGGCCGTCAGCGCATAGCGGTCGTCCTCGCCCCGCGTCAGCAGCTCGAGCCCGACGAGGAGATTGGCGAGCGCGGCGACGCCCCGCGCGGAGGCGCCGGTCGCCTGCGCCAGATCGGAGAGGTTCAGCGGCTGTTTCGCCAGGACGTCGAAGATCCGGTGGCGGATCGCCGCCTCGATGGCGAGGGGCGGCGCGAAGGCCCAGAGGAACTGCAGCAGGCGCTCAGGCGTCGCGGCGGGTGAGGGCTCGCTCATGGCTGTCTTCCTCGCTTAGATTCGACCAAGACGAGCGAAAACATACACGACAAGCGCCATGATGGCGATCACGGCCGCGGGAACGAAGCCCCACCGCGCGCTGTGGCGCCAGACGGGCAGGGCGCCGATCAGCAGGAGAATGAGAACAACGAGGACGATCTTTGCAAGCAGGGCGCTGACGATTTTTGCGAACATGGCGCTTGAGCTTTCCGGGGCCGGCCAAAGTCAGATTTCGCCGTTCGTCTCACGGCCGGCATTATCGGCGAGGTGGCCTCGCTCCTGTCAAGGATGCCAGCCAAAAGGGCATCCCTTGGGGCGCCCGTCGTAAACGGCGGGCTATGGCTGGCGCCAGCGAAGCCGGCGCCGCGCGTCCTTCCGCGCGCCATCGAGCTCCATCGCCTACCCCTTCAACGCCGCCGCGTCGGGAGCCTCGGGGCCGGCGGTCGCGCGCTCGTAACGGGCCGTGCGGGTGCGCATGGTGACGAACTCTTCGGCCGAGGTCGGATGCACGGCGATGGTGTCGTCGAAATCGGCTTTCTTCGCGCCAAGCCTGATCGCGATGGCGAGGAGTTGCGCCATTTCGCCGGCGTCGTCGCCAAACACATGGACGCCGATGACGACATCGGTCGCGCCGTCGACGACGATCTTCATGCGCACCTTTTCGCCGCGTCCCGAGAGCGTCGCCTTCAACGGGCGAAAGCTTGCCTCGTAAATGTCGACGATATCGTAGATTGCGCGCGCCTCGCGTTCGGAGAGGCCGACCGTGCCGACTTCCGGCGTCGTGAAGACGGCGGTCGGGACATTGGCGTGCACGACGGCTGTCGGCTTGCCGCCGAACACCGTGTCGGCGAAGGCGTGGCCCTCGCGGATGGCGATCGGCGTCAGCGCCAGCCTGTTGGTGACGTCGCCGACGGCGTAGATCGAGGGGACGTTCGATTGCGAAAAAGCGTCGACCTTGATGGCGCCGACGCCGTCGAGTTTTACGCCCGCGTTTTCAAGGCCAAGGGCCGCCGTGTTGGGGCGCCGTCCGGTCGCGATCATGACCTGGTCGACGTCGAGTCGCAGTCCCTCGGTGGACTGCGTCCGCAAGCCGTCCGCGGTCTTTTCGATCCGCCGCAACAGTTGGTTGAAATGGATGTCGACGCCGGCGTGGATCAGCGCATCGCGGACGCCGCAACGCATGTCCTCGTCGAAGCCGCGCAGAACGTTTTCGCCGCGCGTGGCGATCGCGACCTTCGTTCCGAGCCGCGCAAAAATGGAGGCGAATTCAACCGCGATATAGCCCGCGCCGATGATGAGGAGGCGCTTCGGCATCGTCGGCAGATCGAATACCTCGTTCGAGGTGATGGCGTATTCGCGCCCCGGCGCCGGCGGCTCCAGCACCGGCGTTCCGCCCGTCGCGACGAGGATGTTTTGCGCGCGAAACTGGCGCCCGTCGGCATTGACGCGCACCGTATGCGGGTCGAGGATTTCGGCGCGGCTCTCGATGATCTGGACGCCCGCCTTTTCGAGATTGACGCGGTAGATGGCGGATAGGCGCGAGATTTCGTTTTCCTTGGCGCGAACGAGCTTCGTCCAGTCGAAGGTCGGCGCCGGAACGCTCCAGCCAAAGCCCGCCGCGTCGTCGAAATCGTCGCGGAAGCGGCTCGCGTAGACCATCAGCTTTTTCGGCACGCAGCCGCGGATGACGCAGGTGCCGCCGATGCGGAACTCCTCGGCGATGGCGACCTTCGCGCCGTATCCCGCGGCGATCCGCGCGGCGCGCACGCCGCCGGAGCCGGCCCCGATGACAAAAAGATCAACGTCGAAATCAGCCATGCGGAGGGGCTTTCGGGAATGCTGGAGATCGGGCTTTCGGCAGGGCTGGATCGATTCCAAAAGTCTAGATGTCGTGGCCCTTCTTCTTCATTTCCTCGCGCACGCGGGCCATCATGTTGGTCGAGACCTTGCCCTGCCAGCCCTGCATGGCCGTGACGATGTCGGTCAGGATCGGCGGCTGCGCCGCGACATATTGCTCGCCCGATGGACTGTTGAAAAAGGCGACCGCGGCCTTCAGATCCGCCTCGCTCATGTGCTTTGCGAAGATTTGCGCCGCTATGTCGGTCATTTCATCGGCCTGCTTGATGAATTCCGGCGCGAGCGCGGCGAAGACGGCCTTCAAATCCTCGGTCAGCTCCGGCCGCGTCTCGGTGAGCGAGCCGCCGATCTGGTTGACGAATTGCGGAATGATGACGGTGAACGAGCGCGCCATGCCCGATGCGATGACGAGCGCGCGGGCCGCCGCGAGCTGCGTGGGCGTTATGGGCGCGGGCGCGGCGGGGCTGGCGGGCGCGGGGCTCGCGGGCGAGGCGGCGGGCGCGTCTTGCGCCGTGGCGGGCCAGGCGGCGATGAGCGAAAGGCCGAAAGCCAGCCGCGGTCCGATGATCGCGACATGCGTTGCGATGGGTCTTAAGAGGGCCTGGAACAATCGAAAATCTCCCGAGCTGCTGGCGGCGTCCGAAGGGTCTGCGATCAAAGCCCACCGCGCGTCAAGGTATCAGGCCCGGCGGCGCCTCGTCGAGCCGCCCGAAAACCTCGACGCCTTTGGGACCGGCGCTGATGACGGCCTTCGCGATGCCGATGAAGAGCCCGTGCTCGACCACCCCGGGAATGGCGCTGAGGCGCTGCGCGAGCGCGTCCGGGTCCGGCAGCGCGGCGAAATGGCAATCGACGATATAGTTGCCATTGTCGCTGATGAAGATTTCGCCCGCGCGCTTTCTGAGCAGCACGGCGCCGCTCGCGCCGGTCGCTTCGGCCTCTCTCAGGATCGACCGGCGCGTCGCCTCAAGGCCGAAGGGCGTCACTTCGACTGGCAGCGGAAAGCGGCCGAGCGTCGCGACGAATTTCGAGGAATCGGCGATGACGATCATGCGCGCCGAGGCGGAGGCGACGATCTTTTCGCGCAGCAGCGCGCCGCCGCCGCCCTTGATGAGGCGCAGGCGCGAGTCGAACTCATCGGCGCCATCGACCGTCAGGTCGAGTTCGGGCCGCTCCTCGATCGTCGCGAGCGGGATTTTGAGTTCTTCCGCCTGCGCCCGCGTCTCCTCCGAGGTCGGCACGCAAATCACGTCAAGGCCTTGCGCAACCCTCGCGCCGAGCAGTTCGACGAAGCGGCGCGCCGTCGAGCCGGTGCCAAGGCCAAGCCTCATGCCGGGCGTGACCAACTCCAGCGCGGCGGCGGCGGCGGCGCGTTTGGCGTCATCGGGATTTTCGGAGGTCATCGGGGGTCCGGCCAAGCTGCGCGGGTTCGGGCGTCCGCGCCAGCGGGGTAGTCCCTTGCGGGGCGCCCCGTCAAGCCTGGCCCCGTCAAGCCTTGCGGGTTGCGTTGCAAGCCTTTGTTTTGACGCTCATGTCGATTCCGAAAAGCCTGCAGCTTTTCGGCGTGACGCTCAGCGCGCCTGCGGCGTGCAGACCACGGTCTCGTTCAGCACATAGCAGATCGATATCATGCCGGTGCGCTGATCGACGCGGAAGACGCCGCCCTCGTGCTCGTGGTGGGAGGCGACCAGCGAATAATCGCTCGGCGGCTGCGGCCCGGCGCCCTCGCCCGGCGGGTAGCACAGCGTGACGCCGATCGTGCCCTCCTTCAGCCCATATTGGCAGGCGCCGACCTCGCCCGTCGCGCTGTCCAGCCGGTAGACGCGGTTCAAATCGATTTCGGGGGCGGACAGAAATACGTAATTCGCCGCCAGCGCCGCCTCGGCCGCGCAAATCATCGTGAGGATGCAAATCGTGACGGCGACGGCGCCGCGGCGGAGCGATCGCGGCGAAAAGGCGAAATCCAAGATTCTCAAATCCAGCCCCCCAAAGGTCAGCTCCCGGGTCTTTTTTTGTCGTCAGCCATTCTACACCAAAACCCCGGACCGGCGAACTGCCGCCAAGGCTTCCGTCGCGCGAATTCGCGACTTCGCGGCTGGAGGCACTTGCGCCGACCAACGCGCGCAAACCGCGCGTCGGCAGCGCGCCGCGCCAAACGCCTCGAATCGATCACCCCTTGATCTAGCGTCGCGCGATGGCGACGTCGCGCAGCACATCGGTCTCCAATTGCATCTCGTCGAGCCGATGCTTCAGCACGTCGCCAATACTGACGATGCCGATGAGCCGATCCCCCTGCTTCACCGGCAGATGGCGAATGCGCCGCAGAGTCATGACGTTCATGATATCGGCAATGGTGTCCTCTGGCGCGCAGACGATGACCGCCCTCGTCATCAACTCGGACACCGGAACATAGGGCAGCCTCTCGCCATGGGTGACGAGCCCAAACGCGAGATCGCGCTCGGAGACGATGCCGTCGATCGAACGGCCGTCGGCGCTGACGATCATGGCGCCGATGCGCTCGGCCTTTAGTCGCGCTGCGAAAGCGAGCGCGGTCGCGTCCGGCGTGATCGTCTTAACATCAGGACGCTTGTTCTTCAGGATGGTTGCGACCAGCATGACCTTGCTCCTCCCGAGGGCGTTCCAACGCGCTCGCTTATCCTGTCGGCTCTGCACGCGACGAGCCGACGCTCATGAAGTTACAGCAAAACCCATGCCTCGCCCGACGCGAAGGGTCATTTGCTCACGAATAGCCAGACCGACGATTACAGCTGAAGCGGGACAAGAAAATGCGAAGAAGCTGCTTTTCCACCCGCGTCTTGCTCTAAAACTTCCCGACTCGATCGGCTTCGCGACTTGCATGATTTGCGTGATTTGCATGATTTGCAACATCATCGTCACGCGGGCGCGCACAAAGATGCGGCTTGCCTTCGCCGCCAGCTTCCCTGAAGGTTGCGGCGCTTTTTCGCCCGGATAAACCGCATGACAAAATCTCTCTCGACCCGTCCGCTGCTGGTGTTTGACCTCGACGGCACCCTCGCGGACACGGCCGCCGACCTCGTCTCGACCCTCAACGCCCTTTTGATCCGCGAAGGCCTCGCCGCGATCCCGTTTCAGGACGCGCGGTCCATGGTCGGCGCCGGCGCCAAGGCGCTGCTGCAACGCGGCCTGAAGGCCAATGACGTCGATGTGAACGAGGCGCGGCTCGATCAGCTATTCGCCGATTTTCTGGCCCACTACGAAGAGCACATCGCCGATGAGACGGTGCTTTATCCGGGCGTCACCGCGGCGCTCGAGCGGTTCAAAGCGGCGGGCTGGAGCTTCGCCGTCTGCACCAACAAAATCGAAGCGCCCTCCGTGCTGCTCCTGACCGCGCTCGGGCTCGCCGACCGGTTCGAGGCGATCTGCGGAAAGGATACGTTCTCGGTCAGCAAGCCGGACGGCGACGCCCTGTTGAAGACCATCGCGAAGGCCGGCGGCGATCCGCGCCGCGCCATCATGGTCGGCGATTCGAAGACCGACATCGAAACGGCGAAGAACGCCGGCATCCCCGTCGTCGCGGTCAATTTCGGCTATACGGACCTCCCGGTGGAGACGTTCGAGCCAGACCGCGTCATCGCGCATTTCGACGAATTATGGGACGCGGTCGACAGCTTGAGCGCGGTTTTCCGCGTCGCCTAGAGCGGGGCGAGCGGCGCAGTCCTCGGAAAATAAATCCCGGCATAGCGCTGTGCATTTGAACCAAATGCCCGGTGTTGAGTTGCAAATGGCGGCCTTGGCGATCGGCGCGGGCATGCGCCAGAAAACAATCTGGCCGGAGACAAAAAAATGAGCACGCTCCTTATCATAGTTATCTTGCTGTTATTGTTTGGCGGCGGCGGTGGATATTACGCCTTCAATACCTACGGCGGCGCGGGCCTTGGCGGCGTCCTCGGCACGGTTCTGGTGATCCTTTTGATCCTCTGGCTGCTCGGGGTCTTGCGCTAGGGGCGCGGGGCCGGATCAGGTTTTTGCCGCGCCGCCTGCGCGCGCGGCCATGTGGGACGCTTTTCGTCTCTGAAAACGGCGCCTGGAAGATGGCGCTTGGCCGTTGCAGTTTTAATACACCGCCGCACAAAGCGCCTGGATGCAAAAGAAGAACGGGCGCGCAAGCTTGCCAAGCGGGGAGAACCGCTTGATCTTGAGCTTATGGAGAGGTCTCGCAGAGGGTCGGTAGCAGCGCGCGTCGCGATTGGCGCGATGCTGGTTTTTGCGCTTTTGCTACAAGGCTTGCTCCTCAGCCCCGCCGCCGCCTCCAACGCGGTGGGCGGCATCATATGCGCGCAGCGCGGAACGGGATCCGACGCGCCCGACCGCGATACGCATCGCCACCACGGGCTTTGTTGCATTCTCGCTTGCGCCGCCAGCGGAGGCATCTTTGTAGCGGCGACGGCCGGCATTGTATTTTTTCCGCCTCGGGCGATTTCCACCCTTGAATTTGCTTCGGCGACCTTCGCCCAAGCCCGCTCCCCCGCGCAGTTTTATTCGTCCCCGCGCGGGCCGCCGCAAGCTCTCTAGGCGCGCCCTGCCGTCCGGTTTTTGAGACCGGGCCGCGAAACACGCCCCGCCAGCAAACCCGCTGAATGTCTTCCGCCGTCCCGCTGCAGAGCAGGCGATCGACATGCGCGGGCGGGCAACGGCGCGCCGAATCGCCGCCCGCGGCCAATTAACCCCTCTCCTTTTCGTTGTCTCGCAAGGCTGTCGTGCGCCCAAAGCGGCCCCGGCCTTTGCGCGGGAGACATCCCATGAACAAATACATGACCCCCATTCGCATAACCCGACGCGAGTTCCTGGCGACAACGATGCTCGCAACGCTCGCCTTGAGCCCGGTGATCCCAGCTTCCCGCGCTCTCGCGCAGAGCGCCGATCAGCCGCCCGCGGCGAGCGGCGGCGTGACTCCTCTGCCGCCGGTCGACGTCAACAGCGGCCAGAGCGGCGGCCCGCCGGAGAGCCCAGGGGAAAAAGCGGGCTATAGCGCGCCGCCCGTCGCGAGCTCGGCCAAGATCAACGTGCCTCAGTTCGACCTTCCGGTTTCGATCCAGACCGTGCCCGAACAGGTCATCGTCGATCAAAACGACACCACGCTCCAAGAGGCGCTCGAAAACGTCAGTGGCGTGCGCGGCGACAACAATAATATCTCCGGCTATGTCTATAATATCCGCGGATTCCAGACGACGAACGTGCTGCGCGACGGCTTGTTGATCGGAGAAGCGATTCCGCTAGGCTACGACACCGCCAATCTGCAGGCGATCGAAGTGTTGAAAGGGCCGGCCTCCTTCCTCTACGGCCGATCCGATCCTGGCGGCGTCATCAACCGTGTGACCAAAACGCCCCTTGACACGCCCTATTACAGCATCACGCAAGAACTCGGTTCGTTCGACATGCTGCGCACGGTGTGGGATCTGACCGGTCCGGTTGCGGCCCCTGGGCTGGAGGCAAACGGCATCAGCTACCGCGTTTCGGGCGCCTATACCGATGGCGGTCAATGGTGGGACTTCACCAACACGCAGCATACTTTCCTGGCCCCGGCCATTACCTGGAAGATCGATCCCGCGACGACCTTGACGGTCGAGGCGGAATATAATCGCGAGGATGGGCGCTCGAACACCGGCCAGCCTGCGGTCGGCATGTATCCCGCCAATATTCCCGTCACCCGTTCGTTCCTGGAGCCCAACGAGCCGCCGGATACGGTCCGCAGCTCATTGATCAGCTATGACTTCAAGCATAGTTTCGATAACAACTGGACGATCACCAACCGCTTTCTCGCCGCCCGCGCGACGCTGGAATCCACCGACATGGCGAATAACGAGCTGCTGCCGGACAATATGACGCTCGATCGTACGATCCTCTATCAAAAACTGACCGGCACGAATTATTCAACGAACCTCGATCTGACAGGCAAATTCTACGTTCTTGGCGCCAGAAACGATGTGCTGATCGGAGCTGACTATTTCTACAGCTTCTACAACTATATCATCTCGGCAAACGGAACCTATCCAATCAATATCTATGCGCCAATCTATGGCGCCGTGCCGACCTGGGAGTTCACTTCGGCCGCCGCCATGGCCTGGCAAGGCACGGCGGACCAGTTCACGAGCTTCAGCGCTAGTCAAAACCGGCAGCTCGGCGTCTATGCGCAGGATTCCATCACCCTGTTCGACAAGCTCCATATCCTGGTCGGCGGACGCTACGACCTGGCGGATCAACACGGCGGTTACGGACCCGATTTTAACACTGCGCAATTGAACTATAATACGTCCCAGGACGACCACAACGGCGCGTTCAGCCCGCGCCTTGGCGTCAATTTACAACCGGTCCCGTGGATCGGCTTCTATGGCAGCTACACAAAGTCCTTCGGGGCGAGCAATGGGTTCACGCCTAATGGGGCCGTCATTCCGCCCGAGATTGCAGAAGGGTGGGAAGGCGGCGTCAAGACAGAGTTATTGGACCGCAGGCTGACGACGACGCTGGCCTTTTTCGATATAACGAAGAGCAACGTCTTCACGCCGGATCAGAACTCGCTGGACCCGCTACTCGGCCGGGGCATCGGCCTCGTACGCAGCGAGGGCGTGGAGCTGGATGCGTTGGGCAAGATTACCAACGAAGTCAGCGTCATCGGCAGCTACGCCCATATCGACGAAAAAGTCATACAGGACATTCCCGGTCCGCAGAGCCTGCTTGGCCTGACGACGAACAACGTCGCGCCGAATTCCGGGAGCGTCTTCCTGACATATGCCTTCCCGGCAGCCGATCTCTTGCATGGATGGCGTGTGGGTGGCGGCGTTTACGCGGTGGGCCAGCGATGGGGAGATGATCAAGACACTTTTTATCTGCCAGCCTACGCACGTCTCGACGCCTTCGCGAGTTACGCAGCCGTTTTCGGCCCCACGAACGTTTTCGGCCCGACAAAATGGACTGCGCAGATCAACTTAAAGAACATCGCCAACACAAGATACTATGAAGGCAATGACACCTTTTACAACTACGTGAGTAGTTTCAGAACGGGGATCTTTACCGGCGCGCCTCGCGCGGTGACCGTGTCGCTCAGAGTGGAGTATTGAACCATGATCCGGCGCGCCTTCGTATGGCTGCATCGCTGGGCCGGCCTACTGATGACGTTCTTTCTTGTCCTCGTCGGCCTCACCGGCAGCCTGCTCGCCTTCAAAAGCGAACTCGATCATCTCGTCACGCCACAGCTCTTCGCCGCACCGAAGCGAACGAGCGCGCCGCTCGACCTCGCAACGCTCGTGGAACGGGCCGAGGCTTCGGTCAGGGAGGGAAGGGCGATCCGCGTCGCGCTTGCTGAGCCCGATCAGGTTGAGGTCTGGATGGTCCCGCGCGCAAGCCCCGAGGCCGGCGCAGGCGCGCTCGGCTTCAACCAGATTCTCCTCGATCCGTGGACGGGAAAGGAACTTGGAAGGCGCCGGTGGGGCGACATTTCGGAAGGCTGGATCAATCTCGTCCCCTTCATCTACAAGCTGCACTTTGAACTGGCGCTCGGCATGACCGGCGTTTGGATCCTCGGCGTCGTGGCGTTGGTCTGGACGCTGGATTGTTTCATCGGGTTCTATCTCACGCTTCCCGCGGGCGGGGGCGGTTTCTGGAGGCGTTGGAAGCCCGCCTGGCTCGTTAAATGGAGCGCTGGAGCGTTCCGGATCAACTTCGATCTTCACCGCGCCGGAGGCTTGTGGCTATGGGCGGCGCTGTTCGTCTTCGCCTGGTCAAGCGTCTACATGAATCTCTGGGATACCGCTTACACCTGGGCCACCAGGGCCGTGTTCGACTACCGGCCGGTCTGGAGTGAACTTGCGGAATTGCCAAAACCGTTGGCGAACCCGCGCCTCGATTTTCGCGCCGCGCTTCAGACCGGCGAGCAGTTGGCGGCGGAGCAAGGGAGTCGTCAGGGCTTTACCGTGCAGCGGGAGATCGGTCTTGAGTTCGACGCAGAGCGCGGCGTCTATTCCTACAATGTGCGAAGCAGCCGCGACATCAGGGATAAGGCCGCGCGCACTTACATCTATTTCGATGCCGACACCGGCGCATTGCGGTTGCTTGAGCTGCCGAGCGGGCAATACAGCGGCAACACGGTCACCGCATGGCTGGCCGCGTTGCACATGGCTGATGTGTTCGGGCTGCCGTACCGCATTTTTGTTTGCGCTCTCGGGTTGGCGATCGCTTTATTGTCGGTCACCGGCGTGTATATCTGGTGGAAGAAGCGCCAGGCGCGAAGGCTGTCCGCGTCGCGTCGGCGTAAAGCAGCGGACGCGGCGGTTTGGTCGCCGCCGCTGGTTTCGCCGATCGCCGATCAATAGACGTCGGACGGAGGCGCCATTCGCCCGCGATCAAACCTTTGGCGCGCCGGGCTGCTTGAACGGGTCAGCCCTGGCGAAGGCCTCATGCGTCTCGCAGCGCGCGACGATGCGCTCGATCGTCGGGACGCCCGCGACGGAAATCTTGAAAACCTTCATCACCGCCGGAATGCTGGCGAGGCAGATATCGGCGATGGTGATCGCACCGCCATGGCAATAGGCGCCGGTCGCGGCGTCCGCCGCGAGCCGTTGCTCGACAGCGTTGAGACCCGTCGCGAACCAGTTTATCTGCCAGGCGCGCCAGGCCGCGTCGTTGAAGCCGCCGGCCGTCGTGAGATAGCGCTTTACGCGCGGGGTGACGAGCGGGTGCGTGTCGGCGGCGAGCATCAGGGCGATCGAGCGCACCCGCGCGCGCCCATGCGCATCCGCCGGCAGCAGCGGCGGCTCGGGGGCGATTTCGTCGAGGAACTCGGGGATCGCCAGCGACCGGGTGAGCGGCGCATGGCCCGGCTCGACGAGGGCCGGGACCGCGCCAAGCGGATTGATCTTCAAAAAGGTTTCGGAGCGCTGTTCGCCGGCGTCGACATCGACGAAGCGCTCCTGCGCGGCGAGCCCCTTCAGATTGAGCGCGACGCGCACGCGATAGGCCGCCGAGGTGCGCCAGAATGCGAAGAGTTCGAAAGGCGGGGGCGACAAACGCTCGATCGCCATGATCATCCTCGTTCGATATCTAAAAGGTTGGCGAGGCGAAGAGTCCGGGGCTCTACGGCTTGTGCTCCTCGCGCCATTTCCTGACGATCGCGAGCGCATTCTCGATGTGTTTCTCCGCGCCGGAATCGGCGGTGACGGAAAGAATCTTTCCATCGGGCGAAATCACATAGGAAACGCGATGGGCGAAGGCCGGCCCGACGCCCGGAATGGTGAATGCCACGTCATAGGCGTTGATGACGGAAAAGCCGGGGTCCGCGCCGACGGGGAATTTGTCGCGGCATTCCTTGCTCGAAAACTCGCGCTGCGTGTCGATGTTGTCGCTCGAAAGGCCGATGACGCTGGCGCCCGCCGCGGTGAAATTGTCGATGTTTTCGGCGAAGTCATGCGCCTCGACCGTGCAGACGCTGGTGAATGACTTGGGATAGAAATAGAGCACCACCGGTCCTTTTTTCAGGGCGTCGGCGAGGGAGAAGGTGAATTCCTCGCCGCCCTTCGCCGCCGCGACGGTGAAATCGGGCGCGGCGTCGCCGGGCTTTAACGCTGCCATGGCGGCGCTGGCGAAAAGCCCAAAAGCAAGAGAGAGCAAGAGAGTCGAGGGCTTCACGGGGCGCATCCTTTGTTTTGTCTGGCGGCAAAGACAAAAGCGGACGCGCGCCGTGCGCGCAACAGATATTGCGCCGCCCGTGCGATCAAAGAGCAATGATCGTGGGGCTGGCCCACCGCACAACGGCAACTGCGGGCGCGCCTCGCGGTGCGCCCGCAGTCCCAAAATTTTCAGGTGCTTAAATGTGATTTGACTATAGCTGACAGCTTTCGCGGGACTGTGTGGATCCGCACGGCGCGAGCGGGATGCCGCGCTGGCGCGCGGCGGAATCCTCAGGGACAGACGTCCCAGAAGCCGTTTCGGCGGCTCGGGTCGGTGTAGTACCAGCAAAGGCCCGGCTGAGGCGGGGCGGAGGCCCATGCCGCCGCGGCCGCCGCCGACACGAAGCCGATCGCCGCGCCGGCCGCGATCGCGCCGCCCGGCCCCCAGCGATAGCCGGGCCGTACCCAAGCGCCTCCGCCGCGATAGACGCCGCCGTGGTAAACGCCGCCGTGGCGGACGCCGCCATGGTAGCCGCCGTGATAGGCGCCGCCGCCATGGCGCCCGCCGTGGAAGCCGCCCCCATGGCCTCCCCCATGGCCGCCGCCATGTCCGCCGCGGATCTGCGTCGGGGCCAGCGCAGGCGCCGATCCGCCGGCGAGGGGCGCGACCGGCAGGGCTTGCGCGGCGCCCGCGGCGATCAGCAATACAGCGGCGAGAGCCGCGGGAGACTTCAGGTTCTGGCGCATGATCGACCTTTCATCGGGCTTGACGGAACGGGAGGCAAGAACGCAACGGGTCTGTCGGAGGGACGGCGCGCCGATTGGCGCAAGCTTCATTTCAGATCCACGGTGACGGCGTTGATCCGGCCATCGAATGCAAACGGCGCGCGATCGAAATAGGCGAACGAGACCGGCGATCCGAGATCCTCGCCCACATCGAAAGTCTCGCTTGCCGAGAACGCGCCCGCGACGGTGCGCTTGACGTCGACGTGGAAGGCTTCGCTGTCGTCTACGGAGATCGCGACGTCGGCCGGACCGCCGGGCTGGCCGATCGACGTGTCCACGGCAATCTTGTGCTTACCCGGCGCCAGCGGTTCGGCCGAGCGTCCGATATAGCGCTCGATCATCATCATGTTGTATTCATAGACAAGATGGCCGTCGTCCATATAGACAGTGAGGCCGCCGCCTATGCCGCCGAGCGCGTAGAGGACGCCGGAGGCGTGCGCGCCGAAGTCGGCGTCGACGACGACGCGATTGCTCTCGCGTCCGACGCCAGGCCCGGCGAATTCGGGCAGCCGCGTCGTCGATGCGTCAAAATCCCAGTGACGATAGGGGACCTTGATTCGATCCTCGGGATGGAGCCGCGTCCATAGGGCTGCGCCAACGGGAAACACCTTGTTGGCCTCGGCTTCCTTCAGGAACAGCTGCTTCATTTCGGCGAGGCGCTCCGGCTCCCTGGCCGCCAGATCGTCGGCCTCCGAGAAGTCGGTCTTGAGATTGTAGAGCTCCCACACATCCTTGTTGGCGTCCCAGGTCGCGAGCCCGGGGCTGACCGTCAACCATGGCGTCAAGGGACCGAAGGCCGCGGCGATCCAGCCGTCGTGATAGATGGCGCGGCTGCCGTTATTCTCAAAATACTGGATCGGTTTGCGGCCGGGCGCGGCGGCGTCGGCGAATGAATAAACCATGCTGACGCCGTCGATCGGGTCCTGCTTTTCGCCATTCACCACTTCCGGCGGCTTGATGCCGAGGATCTCGTAGATCGTCGGCGCGATGTCGTTGACATGATGGAATTGCGCTCTTGGCGTTTTGTCCGGCTTGATGCCCTTTGGCCAGGAGATCACCAGCGGATTGCGGGTGCCGCCGAAATGCGAGGCGATGAGCTTCGTGTAGCGGAACGGCGTGTCGCCGGCCCAGGCCCAGCCGGCGTGATACATGTTCTCGACCTTGTTGGTGCCGAGCGCGTCGAGGCCGCCGATCTTGTCGAGAGCCGCCAGCTGCTGCTCGATCGTGTTGGGGATCATGTTCTGCGCGAGAAGTTCGCTGATCGTGCCGTTCTGGCCCTCGGCGCTCGAACCATTGTCGCCGAAGATGTAGAAGATGATGGTGTTGTCGCGCAGGCCTAGCTGATCGATGCCGTCGACAAGCCGGCCGACCTGCGCGTCCGTATGTTCGACAAAGCCGGCGAACACCTCCATCAGCCGGCGCTGGAACGGCCGTTGCGACTCCGGAATGCTGTCCCACGAGGCCATTGAATCGGCGCGCGGCGTCAGCTTCGTGTCCTGTGGAATCCAGCCGAGCTGCTTTTGGCGCTGGAACACGCGCCCTCGATAGGCGTCCCAGCCGTCGTCGAACTTGCCTTTGTACTTGTCCGCCCATTCCTTGAAAATGTGGTGCGGGCCGTGCGCGGCGCCTGGCGCCCAATACATGAAGAAAGGCTTGTCCGGCGCGAAGGCCTGGTGGCGGCGCAGCCAGATCAAGGCCTTGTCCACCATATCCTCGGTCAGGTGATATTTTGGATCATGCGGCGGTTCGACCGTATTGGTGTTCTCGAACAGCCGCGGCTCGTATTGCGAGGTCTCCCCCGCGAGAAAGCCATAGAAATAGTCGAAGCCATATCCCGTCGGCCAGCGGTCGAACGGCCCCATCGCCGTGGTCTCGGTCGCCGGCGTATTGTGCCACTTGCCGAAGGCGGCGGTCTTGTAGCCATATTCGTGCAACACCTCGGCTATGGTCGCCGAGGTCTTCGGTATGACGCCGGTGTAGCCGTCGAAGTCGAGCGCCCGCTCGGCGATGGTGCCGGACCCGACGTGATGATGGTTGCGCCCGGTGAGAAGCGCAGCCCGCGTCGGCGAGCAGATCGAGGTCGTGTGAAACGTGTTGTAGCTGATGCCTTCATTGGCGAGGCGGGTCAGCGTCGGCGTCGCGATCTCGCCGCCGAAGGTGTCGGGCAGGCCGAAGCCGACGTCGTCCAAAAGAACGATGAGGATATTGGGCGCGTCCGGCGGGAGGCGGTTCGGCTCGACGCGCCGGACATGCTTCGACTCCTGCAAGGTCGGACCGGCGACGCTCGCCGAAGGCGTCGGGGGAAAGGGGAGGACCGAGCCGTCGGACGGAGTCTTGTCCTCAGCTGCGCGCGCAGGCGCCAGCGCCGCCGCACCGATCGAAGCGACGCCTATTAACGCCGCGAGAGCCAATCCCACGCGCAAAAGCCGCTTCATTGCGTCCCGTCCCCGGCCGATTGAGACTGCGTTCTTTCGCTTCGGACGCGAAAAGCCTGGATGGGCTCCAAGCCTCCCGTCCGCTGGTCTCATTAAGCTTATCCGAACTAGGATAGCCGCCGGCCCGGGTCAAGAAAATGCGCTAGATCAAAGGGATCAGCCCTGTTCGACGCTCGGCTCCTCTTCGCGGACGCTCATGGCGTTGCCGCGCCAGACGAAATTATCGACGAACCAGGCGTCGAAATAGATCACCGGAAGCATCAGGTCGCGTAGCAGGAACAGGAGCGGCATGCGCCAGGAGAAATGCCAGCGGACGGCGGGGGCGAGCAGGGTCTCGGGAAGATACCAGGCGAGCGCGACGGCGAATACGGTCAAGGCGATGCTCCAGTCCATCGCATAGGCCGCATAGGCCGCGACGAGGCAGGGCAGGGCCGCGCCGGCGAAAATCTCCGGCGCATAGAACAGCGGAAAGGTCTTGCGCCGCATCCGCGCCCAGCGCACCTGCCGCATCCATACGTCGCGGAGCGCGCGCCGGCCGAGCGGCTGCTCGAAGGGGCTGTCGACGAGGTTGACGATTTTGCCCTGGCCCCGCACCAGCTTGGTCGAGGCGGCGTCCTCGGCGATTTCGGCGCCGAGCGCCCGGATGCCGCCGCCGGCCTCGATGACGTCGCGCCGCCACAGCATGTTCTTGCCTTGGGCGAAGCCGCCGCTCGTCGCCTCGCCGGCGTATTGCCAGCGCGCCTCGAAGGTGTTGAGGAAAGCGCATTCGAGCTCGGCCCAGAGGTTTTGCGGGCGCGAGCCGAGCGGCATCGAGCAGACGAGGCCGGTGTCCGGCCCAAAATTTTGCAGCATGCGCTGGATATAGTCCTTCGGCATGAGCACATTGGCGTCGGCGAGGATGATCCAGTCGTGCACCGCGGCGTCCCAGCCCCTGACGCAATTGTTGAGCTTCGGGTTCTGGCTGACTTTTTCGTCGCCGACGATGAGCCGCGCCGGGACGCGGTGATTCGCGGCGATGAGGCGCCGGACCACCGGAACGATCGGATCATGCGCGCGGGCGACGCAGAAAATCACCTCGAAGGCCGGATAGTCGAGCAAAAAGCTCGACCTCAGCGTCTCCTCGCAGAAATTGTCGAGGCCGCACACCGGCCGGACGATGCTTACCGCGGGTGCGGGATCGGGCGCGGGGACCGGGCCGCGCGGCGGTCTTGCCCGCGCCATCGCAATGCCGATACTGAGCATATTGAGGCCGATGAGGAGAAGACAGAAAAAGGCCGCCGCGTAAATTGCCGTCATTTGCGCACTCCCGAGTCAGCCTTCCCTGAGGGGCGGCGAAAAAGTCCAGTTTCCTAGCAGTAGAGCATGATCGCCTTCGGCATGATCGATCCGGCAGCATTCAAACTGAACCGCTCATGCCTCTTATCTCGTTGTTTTAACGCATGATCATGTCCGAAAAAGGCGGCGCCGCCTCGGGATCGTGCCTTAAGGTCAGGAAAATTATGCCGCATCCCATCGTCCGCTTCGCGCCTTCGCCGACCGGGGCCATTCACATCGGTAACGCGCGAACGGCATTATTGAATTTCCTCTATTCAAAAAAACATCATGGCGAATTCATTCTTCGCTTCGATGACACTGATGTGGAAAGATCGAAAGAAGAGTACGCCGAGGCCATCGAAGTCGATCTCGCCTGGCTTGGCGTCGTCCCCGACCGCGTCCTGCGCCAGTCGCGGCGGTTCGCCTTCTATGACGAGGCGGCGCAGAGGCTGCGCCGCGCCGGCCGCCTCTATCCCTGCTATGAGAGCGCCGAGGAGCTCGACCGCAAGCGCAAGCGTCAGCAGGCGCGCGGGCTGCCGCCGGTCTACGACCGCGCCGCCCTCGCGCTCTCCGCCGACGACCGCGCCAGTCTCGAGGCCGAGGGCAAAAACCCGCATTGGCGCTTCAGGCTCGATCCCAAAATCATCCGCTGGGACGATTTGGTGCGCGGCGAGAGCCATATCGATTCGGCTTCGCTGTCCGATCCGGTGCTGATTCGCGCCGACGGCAGCTATCTCTATACGCTGCCCTCGGTCGTCGACGATCTCGACCAGAAGGTCACGCTGATCATCCGCGGCGAGGATCACGTCACCAATACGGCGGTGCAGATCCAGCTTTTCGAGGCGCTCGGCGGCGTTGGGGCCGCGCCGGATTTCGCGCACCACAATCTGCTGTCGTCGGCCAGCGGCGAGGGCCTGTCGAAACGCTCGGGCGCGCTGTCGATCGGCGGCCTGCGCGATCAGGGCGTCGAGGCGCTCGCCGTCGCGGCGGCGGCGGTGCTGATCGGCTCGTCGACCGCGCTGCATCCGGTCGCCTCGCTCGATGAGCTGATCAAATCATTGGATCTGGCGCAGATTTCCCGCACGCAGACGCGATTCGATCCGGCCGAGCTGACGGCTCTTTCCGCCCGCACGCTGCATGGACTGGATTTCGAGGCGGTGCGCGAGCGCCTCGCCGCGCATGACATCGCCGGCCATAAGGCGCAGCCGTTCTGGCTCGCTGTCCGCGGCAACCTCGCGACCTTTCTCGACGTGATCCAGTGGTGGCGCGTCGTCGACGGCGAAATCGAGCCTTCGGTCGAAGACGGCGACGGCAGATTTCTGGCTGAAGCCGCCGCCAGCCTGCCCGAGGAGCCCTGGGACCAGACGGTCTGGGCGGCGTGGACCGCAAGCCTCAAGGCGCAGACCGGCCGCAAGGGCAGGGCGCTGTTTCATCCTTTGCGCCTCGCCTTGACGGGGCTGGAGAACGGGCCGGAGCTCGCCCTGCTGCTGCCGCTCATCGGCCGGATCAGAGCGTTGGACCGACTGTCCGCACACGGCGCTTGACGCCATCGGGGCCGACGACTTCGCGCGTCGCGCCGGGGCTTTGGTCTGGCGCGGCGCTCTTGCCCGGGGCGCCGGCGGCGGGTGCGGGGTTGGCTGGCGTCCCGGCCGCAGCCGGCGCGGAGGCCGGCGGCGCGCTGTCCGGCGCGGCGGCGCCCTTGCTGTCGGCCTTGGGCGCCGACAATTCGACCGACTTCTCCGGCGTCACCAGTATGTCGGTCTTGCGCTCGCCGCCGAGCAGGCGATCCGCGCCGGCGAGGGCGTCGACCCAGGATTGCCCCGGCGGCTTGCAGGTGCAGGCGGCGTCGAAGCTCTTCTCGAATTTCAGGGCGTTGGGCATTTCCGAATAAGGCGCGCCGCTGTCCAGCGAGACGGCGGTGTCGATCTGGGTATAGGGGACCCGCGTATAGACGGCGACGGACGCGTTTGGACAGAGCGCCTGGCAAAGGCTCGTCAGAAATGCGGGGTCGGCGCCATGGGCCGAAATGCTCAAGGGGAAATAGCCGCCGTCGCAGGTGCGGACGCATACGGCCTGCGATCCGCCATGCGCAGTCCCTTCTTCGCTTTCTGGCGGCGCTTCCCCGGTCGGGCCCTGCGCGGGCGGCGGCGTCTCGGACGGCCCCGGAATGCCGAACAGCTGCTCGAAGAAGCCGCGCTGGCGGGGTGGCGCCGGCGGCTGATTCTTGCAATAGGCGTTGAACCGCGCGACGAGATCGGCGCGCGCGGCCGCGCGATCGGCGGGGCTGCCCGCCGCCTGCGCGGCGCCGACGCTCGCCTGCAACTGCGCGATCTGGGCGTTGAGGCCGGGACAGCGGCCCCCCGCGCCGCCGGAGAACGCGATCTCGGGCCGGTCGCACCCAAGGCCGCGCGCGGTGGAAATCAACTGGCTGAGCTGCGCCATCTGCTGGCGCGACGGGCCCGAACCGCCGGCCGGGCGGCTCGCGCCGCGGTCGAGGTCGGCGATCTTCGCCTGCAGGCCGGTGCAATCATAGGTTTGCGCCAGCGCGGCCCCCGCCGGCAGCCCGAGGGCCAGAACCGCGAGCGCCGCGCGCAAGAGGCGTCCGGCCGGACGTCCTCGCGGGAATCGTTGCAGGAGAAAGCCGCGAACCCATGCCTTCCTCATCAAAAGCCTATCGCACCTCTTGTCGCGCAAGCGCAAACCAGCTCCGCCTCAAGCGACGATCGCGCCGCTTTCTCACGCCTTCGTGGTCTCACCATGGCCATCCTCCGCACCGGAGCATTTTTGAACGAAGCGGACGCCTCGCTTCGGCTGCCGCTCTTCTTAACGCCCCTGCGGGCGAAGCGCGACCGCCGTAGTTTTGCTCGCCGGTTCACGTGAAGAAAATGCGGGTAAAACGAAAAATCAGAGCGATTTTTCGGTTCCCGGGGATCGAAAAAAGCTCCAGCGCCCGATGCGCGACGAGCTATTTACAGCGTTCCGGCCCGGTTGGCGATGCGGGAAAAGCGATGGGATGGCGGAAAGGCGCCGGCGCGGATACGGCGCTCGCCGATCGCCGCATCCGGGCTGATTTTTTCGGGCCATGCTCGATCGCGCGCGGGAGCGCCCCGCTTCGGACGGAAATTTTTCGGCATAAATTATTGTGCAAAGATAATTTATTTAGTATACTGATAATTGGCTCCGAGAGCGATGCAGGGGGCGTGGAATGAGTAATGTCGTGAATTTTGAACCACCGCCGCCGGCGGAGGTCGCGGAGCCCTCGCCGAACAAGCGCGCGATCCGGCGCTGGAGCCGCGCATTTTCGCGGCTGTTCGCGCTGGCTCTCCTTCTCTTCGCCGGCTTCGCCCTGCTGCTCGGCTGCGCCGTGCTCGCCTATGACGGCCCGTTTCTCTCGTTTGGGCCGGGCGGGATCTGGATCGGGCGGGCGCCGGACGCAGCCATGGGACTTATGCCCTTGACGGCGTTTTCGCCGGTTCAGCGCATCTGCGGCGCGCTCGCCATCGGGTTTTTGGCCACGCCGATCATGTTCATCCTGTTTCATCTGCGCGCGCTGTTCCGGCTCTACGCCGAGGGGATTGTCTTTGCGCCGGCCAACGCCCGGCGCCTGCAGCTGGCTGGTCTTGGCCTCGTCCTTTATGCATCCGCGCCCTTCGTCGCCAATCGCATGATCCTGATCGCCGGCGTGACGAACGATCCGGGCTGGCTCCACTTCGATGAAGCGCTGGCTCTTCTTCTCGGCGCGCTCTTCTTTGTCGGCGCGCATGTCGCAGCGTTCGGGCGCGAGATCGAACAGGAACGGGACACCTTCGTCTGATGCCGATCCTCATGCGCCTCGATGTGATGCTGGCCAAGCGCCGCGTCCGCTCCAAGACGCTGGCGCAGGCCATCGGCGTTACGGAAGCCAATCTCTCGCTTCTGAAGTCCGGCAAAGTCAGCGGCGTGCGCCTTGCGACGCTCGCCGCGATCTGCTGCTACCTCGACTGCCAGCCGGGCGACCTCATGGAATATGTGCCCGATGACAGCGATTTGGGCCTGAAGGACGCCGTCTGACCCTCCAATTTTTCGCAGGTCCACGATGTTTACGAGACATGCCGCTCGGCTCCGCCTCTTTGTCCTCATGCTGATTTTGCCCCTTGGCGCATGTGCGCCGGGCGAGCCAGGTCAGATCGATCAATCGGCGTCCATAGAACGGGCGGCGCAGGGAGAATCGGGCGACATCGCCCCCGCGACGATTCCGTTCACGCTCGACGCGCAGCGCATCATTCTGGAAGTCGCTTTCGGAACGCCCGACGGCGGTTCGCGCAAGACCCTCGTCTGGTTCAACATGGGAATGCCGGCCCCGGTGCTGTCGAAGGCGCTCTATCGGGAGCTTGGGATCGATCGCGGTCAGCCGCTGCGCTTCTCAATCGGCGAAGACGCCATCGAGATCGCGCCCCGCGCGGTGGTCGACGGCGACGGCGGCGTTGGCGCGCCCGATTTCGCCCATCTCTTCGCGCCGCGCCCGGTCGAGGCCATGCTTCCCGCCGCCATCTTCCAGCGCTTCGCCGTCACGCTCGATTATCGGCGCCGGACCCTGACGCTGACGCAGCCCGGCGCGCAGAACGCAGACGGCGTCGCGGCGCCATGCGCCGTCAACCCAAAGACCGGCCTCGTCACGGTCGAAGCCGCGATCGCCGGCGCCGATTATCCGGTCGTGATCGACGCCGGCTCCGGCTATAGCTGGATGCGCGGCGACATCGTCGCAAAATGGCTCGCCGCGCACCCCGAATGGCGGCGCGCCTCGGGCGCGGTCGGTGAAAGCAACGCCAATATGATCGATCTGGCGTTCGAAAAGGAGGGCGTCGTCCTGCGTCCGCCAGAGATCTCCATAGGCGATCTCCGCCTTCAGAATGTCGGGCTGCTTGGAACCGAAGACGGCCTCATCGGCGATTTCTTTTGGGATAATTGGGGAAAGGCGGCCTCCGGTCCCGTCATCGGGTGGCTCGGCGGCAACGTCTTGAAAGATTTCGAGCTGATTATCGATTACCCGAACCGCATGACCTATTGGCGGCGCGAGACTGATGCAGATGCACATGATCTTGATCAGGTGGGTCTGACGCTGGTGCGGCGCTCGGACCGCTATTTCGTCGGCGGGATCGTTCGCAGGGCGAATATCGCGGGCGCCGATAATCTTACGGTCGGCGGCGTGGAGATCGGCGACGAACTCGTCGGGGTCGACGGTCTAAACGTACAGGGCGCGCCCAAAGACGCCGTTCTCGCGGCCTTGCATGGCAAGCCGGGCGAGCGGCGCACAATCGTCGTCGAGCATGGCGGCGCGCGGCGCGCGGTCGAGGCCGCCGTCACGGCGTTCGATTGAGTCGAGTGGAAGCTCAGATTTTGTCGCCGCAAGCGACGAAGAACGAACCGGGGCCGATGTCGGCGGGCCGGTCGGCTCCCGCGGGCGCCGCCAAATCCTCCGCACGTCCGAAGGATTTCGAGGCTGCGAGCCCGTGCGCCTCGCACCAGGCGTCCGCGACGACCGCGCCGCAGGCCGATTTCGTCGTCAGGCAATCGCCGAAGCCATAGCCGTCGTCCGGCGGAATGATGAGGACATGATCGCCCGCGGCCCGCGCCGACAGGCCGAGCGCGAACAGGGCCAGCGCGCCCCCGATTAGGAAAAGCGCGACGCGAAACAGTTTCCGGCGGTTGGCGAGAACGATCGGAGGCAGCGTGACGGACGACATGGAGTTCTCGCGCTTTGCGAGGAATGGCTGCACCTATTCTGTCAAATGCGCTTGAAAAAACCGTTAACCGGCGCAAACCCGCCCAATCCGGCCTTTCGGCGAGCCGAAAAACTTGACGCGGCGGCGCCTCCTCGCGCATAAGCACGCGATGGCGCATGTGACCGGGCTTGACCGGAAACTCTTTATTTCCATTTGTATCCGCTAGCCTTGCCGCTGGCTGGAGCCGTCTTGTCCTCATAAGAGTTCAATCTCGACACCTTCAAGTCAGCACAGGCTTTTGAAAGTCAGAACAGGCTTTTGCAGTCAGCGCAGGCTCGAGGGAATTCTATGTCGCTGCGGCTCTATAATACGTTGACCCGCCGGAAAGAGGTTTTCCAGCCGATCGATCCCGGCCTCGTGCGCGTCTACGCCTGCGGCCCGACGGTCTACGATCATCTTCATATCGGCAACGGCCGGATGCTGATCGTGTTCGATCTGCTGTTCCGCGTGCTGCGCCATATCTATGGGGCGGATCACGTCCGCTATGTCCGCAACATCACCGACGTCGACGACAAGATCAACGCGCGCGCCGCCGAGCGCGGCGTCGACATTCGCGTCCTGACCGGCGAGATGACCGCGATCTTCCATGAGGATGCCGCCGCGATCGGCTGCCTGCCGCCGACCGTCGAGCCGCGCGCGACCGACAACATCAATGAGATGATCGCCATCATCGAAAGGCTGATCGCGAATGGCGCCGCCTATGTGGCGGCCGATGAGTCCGGCGTCCATGTGCTGTTCGACGTGCCCGCGATGCCGGAGTATGGGCAGCTCTCGAAGCGCCCGCTCGACGACATGATCGCCGGCGCGCGGGTCGAGGTCGCGCCCTACAAGCGCGGCCCGATGGACTTCGTGCTGTGGAAGCCCTCGGCGCCGAACGAGCCCGGCTGGCCGAGCCCGTGGGGACGCGGGCGCCCCGGCTGGCACATCGAGTGCTCGGCGATGAGCTGGAAATATCTCGGCGAGACCTTCGATATTCACGGCGGCGGCCTCGACCTCGTCTTTCCGCATCACGAGAACGAGATCGCGCAAACGCGCTGCGCCTTCGGCCATGAAGTGATGGCGAATTATTGGATGCACAACGGCCACCTACAGGTCGAAGGCGAGAAGATGTCGAAGAGCCTCGGCAATTTCGTGACGATCCACGAGCTGCTCTACAGCGACAAATTCGGGGGACGGTCGTGGCCCGGCGAAGCGCTACGGCTCGCGATGTTGGGCACGCATTACAGGAAGCCGATCGACTTTACGGCGAAAGGGCTGGAGGAGGCGGAGCGCACTTTGCTCGAATGGCGCCGCGCCATCGAGGGCGCCGAGCCGGAAGCGCCGGGCGAAGGCTTCGTCGAAGCTCTCGCCGACGATCTCAATACGCCGCGGGCGATCTCCGAATTGCATACGCTGAAGGCCAAGCGGCCCGGCGCGCTGCTTGGCGGCCTCGAACTGCTCGGCATCGATCTCAAAGCTCTCGCGCTGGATACCGGCGCGTTGAGAAGCGATGTACGCGAAGACGAGGTTGAAGCCCTTGTCGTCGCCCGCGAAGCCGCGCGCCGGAACAGGAACTGGGCCGAATCCGATCGCCTGCGCGATGAACTCGAAACGATGGGCGTCGCGCTCAAGGACAACAAGGACGGCACGACGTCGTGGGAGCCGAAGCCATGAACGCCAGCGTCGCCTTTCCCAAGCCAACGCTCCGGCCTTACCTTGCCGCCGATCTGCCGTTGCTCGCCGAGATCAGGCTCGCCGCCATCGAGGAGCTGACTACCGACGATTACGATGAGGCGCAGCGGCGCGCCTGGGCCGATCTCGCCGACGACGAAGCAGGACTCGGCGAAACGCTGAAGAAGGGCCTGAGCCTCATCGCCCTCATCAGCGGCGCGCCGGTCGGCTTCATCGTGCTCGCCGACGGCGGCGTCATCGACCAGCTCTATGTGCATCCGGCGGTCGCCCGCACCGGCGTCGCCAGCGCGCTTTGCGACGCCATTGAAAAGCTCGCCCGCGCGCGCAAGCTGGAGAATCTTGTGGTGGATGCGAGCGACACGGCGAAACCCTTGTTCGACAAGCTCGGCTTTACCGCCGAGCGCCGCAACACCATTTCGGTCGAGGACGTCTGGCTCGGCAACACGCGCATGAAGAAGAAACTCACGTGACCAAAGAGCGCCTCACCCTTTTCGATACGACGCTGCGCGATGGCGCGCAGACGACGGGCGTCGATTTTTCGCTGGCCGACAAGCGCCACATCGCTGCGATGCTCGATGGCCTCGGGATCGATTACATCGAGGGCGGCTATCCCGGCGCCAATCCGGCCGATACGGCGTTTTTCAGCGACCGCCCGAAATTCGCGCATGCGCGCTTCGCCGCCTTCGGCATGGTGAAGCGCGCCGGGCGCTCGGTCGAGAACGATCCGGGGCTTGCGAGCCTCTTCGAGGCCGACGCCGATGCGATCACCTTCGTCGCCAAGGCTTGGGACTATCACGTGCGCGTCGCGCTCGGCTCGACGCTGGAGGAAAACCTCGACGCCATACGGCAGTCGATCGCGGCGGCGCGCGTGCGGGGCCGCGAGGTCATCCTCGACTGCGAGCATTTCTTCGACGGGTTCAAGGGCAATGCGGCCTATGCCCTCAGCGTCGCCGAAGCCGCCTTCGAGGCCGGCGCGCGCTGGATCGTTCTTTGCGACACCAATGGCGGAACGCTGCCGCATGAGGTCGAGCGCATCGTCGAAGCGGTGCGGGAACGGGTGCCCGGCGGGCGCCTCGGCATCCACGCGCATAACGACACCGAGAACGCGGTGGCGAATTCGCTCGCCGCCGTGCGGGCGGGCGCGCGGCAGATTCAGGGGACGCTGAACGGTTTAGGCGAGCGCTGCGGCAACGCCAATCTCACCTCGCTCATTCCGACGCTGCTGCTGAAGCCCGACTTCGCCGACGCTTACGAGATCGGCGTGCCGCTCGAAAAGCTCAGCGGTCTCACCAAGGTCAGCCACACGCTCGATGAATTGCTCAATCGCGCGCCGAACCGGCACGCGCCCTATGTCGGCGCCTCGGCCTTTGCGACAAAGGCGGGAATCCACGCCTCCGCGGTTATGAAGGACCCGAAGACCTACGAGCATATCGCGCCCGAGGCCGTCGGCAACAAGCGCCGCCTTCTCGTCTCGGATCAGGCCGGCAAGTCGAACATTTTGGCCGAACTGGAGCGGATCGGCGTCAGGCTCGACAAGGATGACGCGCGCCTGTCGCGCCTGCTCGAGGAGGTCAAGGACAAGGAGGCGCAGGGCTACGCCTATGAGGGGGCGGACGCCTCTTTCGAGCTGCTGGCGCGCCGGGTTTTGGGCGACGTTCCCGATTTCTTCGAGGTCGAGCGCTTTCGCGTCGATGTCGAGCGCCGCCATAACGCGCAGGGCGATCTCGTCTCGGTGTCGGAGGCGGTCGTCAAGGTCAGAATCGATGGCGAAAGCTCGATCTCGGCCGCGGAGGGGATCGGTCCGGTCAACGCGCTCGATCTCGCGCTGCGCAAGGATCTCGGCAAATATCAGCGCTTCATCGAGGACCTCGACCTCGTCGATTATCGCGTGCGCGTGTTCCAGGGCGGCACCGACGCCGTGACGCGGGTGCTGATCGAGTTCGCCGACAATTCGGGCGAGAACTGGACGACGGTCGGCGTCTCGGCCAACATCATCGACGCCTCGTTCCAGGCGCTGACCGACGCCATCACCTACAAGCTGTTGAAGGCGGGGGCCTGAGCGCGCCGCGCGATTTGGCGAAGACCGAAAAGAGCCGATTCAGAGCCGGGTCCTCAACCATTTTTCATAAGCGCGCATCATTTCGTCCGGGTGGCGGATGCATATCGCCACTTCGACCAACTCGCCTTTGAGGAGCAGCTCTTCCGATTCGCCTTCGCCGTTCCCCGATCTGGCGTCTTTCTTCTCCCTCTCGATCGAATGAAGCGTCTGGAATAGTTCTTCATCGGTCATTGCTGGCAGGGACGCCTTGAACGCTTCGAGGCGCGCGCCCAGTTCCGCAGATCCAGTCGCAAAGTCACTCATAGTCGGTTCCCCTCTTTAAGTTTCTTGTAGGCTTGGTCGGCGACATCCGGTCTACCGCGTGTCGTAATGGAACCATATCGCGCGGGGATCGCCCGGCGGCGGCGGCGGGAAGGGCGCCGCCTTGCGCACGGCGCTCAGCGCGGCGGCGTCGAGGTCGGACCGCCCGCTCGCGCGGTAGACCGCCTGATGCGTGAGATTGCCGTTTTCGTCAACATAGAAGGCGATGATCCCCTCCATCTGCTGATGCGATTCCTGCAGGCCGGGCGGGAAATGGAACTGGCGCATGATGAGGCCGAACAGAATCGACAGATAGGTGGTCTTCGCGGTTCCGCCGCCGACCGGCGAGGGCCTCGCGGCCGAGCCGAGATGATAGTCCGGCGTCGGGGCGAGCGAAGCGAGCTGGTCCGCCACGGTGGTCTTCTTCGCCTTTGTCGTCGGCTCCTTGCTGACGACTGGCGCCTTCTTTTCGGTCGGCTTCTTTTCCGGCGCGGACTCGGCCTTGTCGAGCGGCTCCGCGTTCGGATTTTCGTCGGCGGGCTTGACCGGCGCATCCTCCTGCGGCGCTTGAACCTCGGCGTTCGCGGTCGCTTCCGGCGGCTGGGGCGGCGCCGGCGTCTTCGCGCTCTGTTCGGTCGGCGCCGCCTGCCGCTGCGCCTCGGTGTGCTGTTCCGGCGCCTCGCGCTCGATGGTTTCCTTGTTGGCCTCGCGCGGCGCATCGAAGGCGGGCTTCTCGTCCTCCACCATCTTCTGCTTGGGCTGCGGCTGCTTTTCCTTCGGCGGCGGCGGGGGCGGCGGAGGCGGCGGCTCGACCTGCGGCTGGGGGATTTGCTGCACGAGCTCGACCGGGATCTCTTCGGGCTGCGCGAGATTTTCGGCGTTCCTGTTCTGATAGATGAGGAACGCGACGAGAATCGCGTGGGCGATGAGGCAGGCGGCCAGAATCAGGATGAACCGCCGCCGCGGCGATTCCGGCGCGGCTTCGGTTGGCGCGATCAGATGGTCATCTGTTTCCGCCTTGAGGGTCATTTCGGCGATCGAAAAATCGTGCGTCACGCTGCGCCGCGATCAAAAGGGGCGATCGCTCCTGATAAATCCATGAAACATAATGATTTACAATCGCGGATCGACGGTCTCCTTGCGGACTCCGAGAAGATCGGTCCGCGCCGCTGCGGTCTCGATCATCGGCACCACGTCTTCGATCTTTTCGGCGACGAGATAGCGGACTTCGAACGAGGCCTGGATGAAGCGCCGCTCGCGCATATGCGCGAAAAGGTCGAGGAGCGGCTGCCAGAAGCCATCGATATCGGCGATCACGACCGGCTTCGTGTGGCGCTCCAGCTGCACCCAGGTCAATTGCTCGACGAGCTCCTCCAATGTGCCGATGCCCCCCGGCAGCGCCACGAAAGCGTCGGCGCGCTCGAACATCAGGCGTTTACGCGTATGCATGTCGGGGACGATGATGGTCTCCTGAATTTCTGGCAGAAGCTTGTCCCTGCGGTGCAGAAAATCGGGAATGATTCCCGTGACAAAGCCGCCGGCGGAGAGCGCCGCGCGCGCGATCGCGCCCATCAGGCCGTTGCCGCCGCCGCCGTAGACAAGCCCGATGCCGGCCCCCGCAATAGCGAGGCCAAGGCTTCGCGCCGCGGCTTCATAGGCGGGTTCGACGCCAGCACCGGAGCCGCAATAGACGCAAATCGACTTGATGCGGCGGGCGGCCGCATCGGCGCCGGCCGGATCGGAGGACATTATCTCGTGCATCGGCCTCTTTCATGGCCCCAAACATGGCCTCGTTGTGGCCCGCCGTCCAAAAGGGGTCAACCCCTGCCGGTCGGCGCTCCCCAGCCGCCATTAGCGGCCTGCACATGGGATCTTGCCGAGGAAGCTGGCGAGACCATGTGCGTTTGGGCGCCGCTTCACCTATATAGGATTTAAATCATCGGCCTCGTCCGCCCCCCGCTCTCCCTGGCGCAGGGGGGAAGAGGCTGGCGCAGGAGTAATCGACGGCTTTGACCATTCCCCAGCAATCCGGCGAAATGACCGGGCCGTCGCCTGGAAAAAGAGCGCAGGATCTTTTGAATCCGGCCCTTCGGTCGCCCGCGCCGGCGCAATTCGCCGGGATGATGCGCCGTCTCCTCCCGTATATCTGGCCAACCGGCCGCCCTGATCTGAAACGTCGCATTTACGCCGCTTTCGCGCTCCTGCTGGCGGCCAAGCTTGTCACCATCGCGGTGCCCTTTTCGTTCAAATGGGCGACGGATTCGCTGGTCGCGCCGGCGCATCTGCCGTTTGCCGGTCTTCTCGCCGCGCCGCTGGTTCTGACCCTCGTCTATGGCGCCCTGCGCATCGCCATGGCGCTGTTCACGCAAGGACGCGACGCGATTTTCGCCGATGTCGCGATGCACGCCGTGCGGCGGCTCGCGAGCGACGTGTTCGAGCATTTGCATCTCTTGTCGCTGCGGTTCCATCTCGAACGCAAGACCGGCGGCCTGACGCGCGTCCTTGAGCGCGGCCGCAACTCGATCGAGACGATCGTGCGCACCTCGATGCTGACGGCGGTGCCGACCCTCGTCGAGTTCTGCCTGATCCTCGTCGTGCTCCTGGTGCAATTCAACTGGCGCTACGTCGTCGCGGTGACGGTCATGATCGCCGCCTATCTCGCCTTCACCTTCGCGGCGACCAACTGGCGAATCGGCATCCGCCGCGCCATGAACGAGAGCGACACCGACGCCAACACCAAGGCGATCGACAGCCTGCTGAATTTCGAGACGGTCAAATATTTCAACGCCGAGGAGCGCGAGCGGCAGCGCTACGACGCCTCGATGTCGCGCTATGAACGGATGAGCGTCAAGACCTACACCTCGCTCGCCTGGCTGAACGCCGGACAGGCGGTGATCTTCACGTTCGGCCTCACGGGCGTCATGATGATGAGCATTCTCGGCGTCGCGCGCGGCGCCAATACGATCGGCGATTTCGTGCTCGTCAACGCCATGATGATCCAGCTCTATCAGCCGCTCAGCTATCTCGGCATGGTCTATCGCGAGTTGCGCCAGTCGACGATCGACATCGAAATGATGTTCGACATCATGGCGCAAAATCCGGAGGTGAAGGACCGGCCCGGCGCGCGCCCGCTCAAAGTCGGACGCGGCGACATCCGCTTCGAGAGTGTGTTCTTTAGCTATGATCCGCGCCGCCCTATCCTGAAGGGTCTCAGCTTCGCGATTCCGGCTGGCAGGACGGTCGCCATCGTCGGCGCTTCGGGCGCCGGGAAATCGACCATCGCGCGTCTGCTGTTCCGTTTCTACGAGCCGCAAAAAGGGCGAATCCTGATCGACGGCCAGGACATCGCCGGCGTGACCCAGATCTCGCTGCGTTCGGCGATCGGCATCGTCCCGCAGGATACGGTGCTTTTCAATGATTCCATCGCCTACAACATCCGCTACGGCCGCGACGGCGCCAGCGACGCCGAGGTCATGGAGGCGGCGCGCCTCGCCCAGATTGACCGCTTCATCGAGCAGACGCCGGGCGCCTATGAGGCGCAGGTCGGCGAGCGCGGGCTGAAACTCTCCGGCGGCGAAAAGCAGCGCGTCGCCATCGCCCGCACCATTCTGAAAAATCCGCCCATCCTCATTCTCGACGAAGCGACCTCGGCGTTGGATTCCTTCACCGAGCGCGAGATCCAGAACGCCCTCGACCGCGTCGCGCGCGGCCGCACCACGCTCGTCATCGCGCACCGCCTCGCGACCGTCGTCAACGCCGATGAGATCATCGTGCTCGACAAGGGCGCGATCATCGAGCGCGGCTCGCATGACGAATTGCTGGCGCAGGGCGGGACCTACGCCGCCATGTGGAGCCGGCAGTATGAGATCCGCAGGGCCGAGGAGATCTTGCGCCGCGCCGCGCTCGCCGATGGCGAGAGGGTCAGCATCGGCGTCGCTCCGGTCGGCGCCGATGGCCAGGACCTGCAAGCGGAAGATCTCGGCCGCGACGATATTGGCGGCGAAGATCTGGACCGCACGCGAAACGACTCCGCCGCCGCCTGATTAAGACGGGCGCTTTGGATTTTGCGCGCCGATATGCGAAAACGCGGCCGCCGATTTCCGCGGAGCGGGGACGCCGCGCCTTGCGCAAAAACAGGACGCATCATGTCGATCATCGATTCAATTCGCAAGCAGGCGACGCCGATTCACCCGGAAGGCTATATTTTTATCGCCGGCTTCGGAGTTGCGTCCCTGATCCTCGGCTCGTTCATCGGGCCGCTCGGCTGGATCGGCGCCATCGCCACGGCCTGGTGCGCCTATTTCTTCCGCGATCCGGTGCGCGAGACGCCGCTCGATGAAGCCCTCGTGGTCTCGCCGGCCGACGGCGCGATCTCGTCGGTTGGCTTCTTCGTTCCGCCGCCGGAGCTTGGCCTCGGCGTCGAGCCGATGCAGCGCATCAGCGTTTTCATGTCGGTGTTCGATTGCCACGTCAATCGCGCCCCGGTCGCGGGGCGGATCGTCAAGATCTCCTACAAGCCGGGGCTTTTTCTCAACGCCGATCTCGACAAGGCGAGCGAGGATAATGAGCGCAACGGCATCGTGATCGAGGCCGCCGCCGGACGCTTCGGCGTCGTGCAGATCGCCGGCCTCATCGCGCGGCGCATCGTCTGTTTCGTGCATCAGGGCGAGTCTGTGGGCGCCGGCGACCGGCTCGGGCTGATCAGGTTCGGTTCGCGCGTCGACGTCTATCTCCCTGTCGCGGCGCGCCTGCTGGTGGCCGTCGGCTCCAGGGCCATCGCGGGAGAGACGGTCCTCGCCGAATTGCGCTCGAGCGCGCCGAAGCGGGCGTTCAAGGCGAGCTAGCGACGCGCGCGGCGACGCGAATTGGCCAAGCGCGCGGCAAAACGAGCCGCGAAGAGCGTCATTCCGGTTGCTTCGCGGCGGCGCAATCGGTACAAGCGCCAAGGCGTCTTGACGCTCGAGCCTCAGCGCCGATGCGGCATGCGGCCGCGTGGCGGAAGCGCAGACGGCGACGCGCCGGATCGAGCCGCCAACCCTTTGGATCATCCATGGCTGCGCCCCTGTTTGCGGACTATCTCGTCGAGCGGCGGCTTTTGCGGCGTCGGCTGTCGTTCTGGCGCATTGCCGCTTTCGCGGCCGCGGCCGCCGCCGTCGTCATCCTCGGCTTGCGCCTGTTTGGCGCGGACGGCCCGCTCAATTTCTCGCCGCATATCGCGCGGCTGACGATCAGCGGCGTCATCACCGGCGATCGCGACACGCTGAAGCTCATCTCGAAGCTCGAGGACTCGCGGGCGGCGGCGGTCCTGGTCTCGATCAACAGTCCCGGCGGCACGACGACGGGCGCGGAGGTGCTTTACGAGGCGCTGCGCCGTTTGTCCGCCAAGAAGCCGACGGTCGCCGTCGTCGGAACGCTCGCGGCTTCCGGCGGATATATCGCGGCGCTCGGCGCGGATCAGATCGTCGCGCAGGGCAATTCGCTGGTCGGATCGATCGGCGTTCTGGTCGAATATCCGAATTTCGCCAAATTGCTCGATACGATGGGCGTCAAGGTCGAGGACGTGAAATCCTCGCCGCTGAAGGCGTCGCCGAACGGTTTCGAGCCGACGACGCCGGAGGCGCGCGCGGCGCTGGCTTCGATTGTCGACGACAGCTTCGCCTGGTTCAAGGACCTCGTGAAGCAGCGGCGCGCGCTGACCGATCCGCAACTCGCCGCCGTCGACGATGGCCGCGTCTTCACCGGCCGTCAGGGCATTGGCCTTCATCTCGTCGACCGGCTCGGCGGCGAGCGGGAGGCGATCGCCTGGCTGGAGCAGGAGAAATCGGTGCCGAAGGGGCTTAAGGTGCGGGACTGGGAGCCGTCGGGAACGGGCCAGCGCCTCGGCCTCTTCAGCCTCGGGGCGGAAGCGGCCGCGTTTTTTCACCTTGACGGGCTGAGCCGGCTGCTCGCGCAGGGGGAAGAGGCCGCGCAGGCGCATGTTCTTGACGGTCTTGTCTCGATTTGGCAAGTTGACGGCTCAAATTGACTTGCCAAGTCCAGGGGGGGCGCTCGATGGGGAAACGAACGCGCCGCCGCTGTCTTTCAAAATAATAGTTTCTCTCAATTCTTGTTGAGCCAAGATTTCTGTCTTGTTGAGCCAAGATGTTTTTCGTGGGCGGGGCGTATGATCAAATCCGAGCTCGTGCAGCGCATCGCGGACCGCAATCCGCATCTTTACTTGCGTGACGTGGAAAAAATCGTGAATGCGATCCTTGATGAAATCACCGCCGCGCTGGCCCGGGGGGACCGGGTGGAGCTGCGCGGTTTCGGGGCCTTTTCGGTGAAGCACCGGGACGCCAGAGTGGGGCGCAATCCCCGCACGGGCGCGCATGTCTCCGTCGATGAAAAGGCGGTTCCCTTTTTCAAGACCGGCAAGGAAATGCGCGAGCGGCTGAACGAAGGCTTCGGCGGCTGAGCCGCGGAACTCTGAAGTCTGGCCTCGAGTTGACCTTCTCAAACTTGCCTCGAAGCGCGCCGGCGGCGCGCGAACCTGTCCGGCGGATGCGATGAAGACATTTTTGAAGTGGCTGATCCTTCTTCCGCTGTTCGTCATCGGCGCGGCGATCGCGCTGGCCAACCGCCAGATCGCGACGATCTATTTCGACCCCTTCCCGAATGGCGGCGCCAACGGGCCGCAGATCAGCGCGCCGTTCTTCCTCATCCTTTTCGTCGCCCTGATGGCCGGCGTCCTCATCGGCGGCGTCGCCACCTGGCTCGGGCAGGGAGCGCACCGGCGCGCCGCGCGTCGCACGCGCGCCGAGCTGCGGCGCCTCAACGCCGAGCGCGCACGGCAGAATTTGCACCCCGCTATCGAGAATCGCAAAGGCGCCTGAGGGCCGTTCCCGGCCGGCGCGGGACGATTGATCCTTTTGAGCGGTTCTGGCGGTCAACGATCCGCTGTCAGCAACAGATGAAAGCGCGACCCGACCCTTCATGAGCACCCTCGTCAAAATCTGCGGCCTCAACGCGCAAGACGCGGTCGACGCTGCGCTCGAAGCCGGCGCCGACATGGTCGGCTTCGTCGTCTTCGACCGTAGCCCGCGGCATGTCTCACTCGACCAGGCGGCGAGCCTTGGCGCACGGGTTCCCTCCAGCGCGGCGAAAGTCCTGCTGACGGTCGATGCGGACGACGCCTCACTCGCCGCGGCGATCTCGGCTCTCGATCCCGCCTTCCTGCAATTGCATGGGACGGAGACGCCCGAGCGCGTGGCGGCCATCCGCGCCGGTTTCGGCGTCAAGGTCATCAAGGCGATCGCCATCGGCGAGCGGCCCGATCTCGATCTGATTCGCTGTTACGACGACATCGCCGACATGCTGCTGTTCGACGCGCTCCCGCGCCTGGACGCGACGCGCCCAGGCGGCAACGGCGCCGGTTTCGACTGGTCGCTTCTCGCCGGCGTCGCGACGAAAAAGCCCTGGCTGCTCGCCGGCGGGCTCGACGCCGGAAACGTCGGGCAGGCGCTGCGCGAGACCCGCGCGCCGGGCGTCGACGTCTCCTCGGGCGTCGAAAGCGCGCCGGGCGTCAAGGATAGGGCCAAGATTGCGGAATTCATCGCCGTGGTCCGCGCGGCGCGGCGGGAAAAACTTGGTCTCGCGCGGGTGAGCGTCTAAATAACCAGGGTTCCCGCCAGGGCGGCGCGGCCGCATCGAGGCGAAAAGAGGCGCACAATGACTCAGGCGGCGTTGGCCCCAAATCTCAATTCCTATCGCGGAGGCCCCGACGAACGCGGCCATTTCGGCCTGTTCGGCGGGCGCTTCGTCGCCGAAACCCTGATGCCGCTGATCCTCGACCTCGAGCGCCATTATGAGGCGGCCAAAGTCGACTCCTCGTTCAAGGCCGAACTCGACGATCTCCTGACGCATTATGTCGGGCGCCCGAGCCCGCTCTATTACGCCGAGCGGCTGACCGAGCATTTGCGCGCAAAGGCCGCGGCGTCAGGGGCTTCGGGGGGCGCAAAGATCTATTTCAAGCGCGAGGAGCTGAACCACACCGGCGCGCACAAGATCAACAATGTGCTCGGCCAAATCCTGCTCGCGCGCCGCATGGGCAAGACGCGCATCATCGCCGAGACGGGGGCCGGACAGCATGGCGTCGCCACCGCCACCGCCTGCGCGCGGTTCGGGCTCGACTGCGTCGTCTACATGGGCTCGGTCGACGTCGAGCGGCAGAAGCCCAACGTCTTCCGCATGAAGCTGCTCGGCGCCAAGGTGATTCCGGTCGAGTCGGGCGCGAAGACGCTCAAGGACGCCATGAACGAGGCGCTGCGCGACTGGGTCACCAATGTCGCCGACACTTTCTACTGCATCGGCACGGCGGCGGGGCCGCATCCCTATCCCGCCATGGTTCGCGATTTTCAATGCATCATCGGCGAGGAGACGAAGCAACAGATGCACAAGGCCGAAGGGCGGCTGCCCGATTCGCTGTTCGCCTGCATCGGCGGCGGCTCCAACGCCATCGGCCTGTTTCATCCCTTCCTCGACGATCCATCCGTCGAGATCTATGGCGTCGAGGCGGCGGGTTTCGGGCTTCACGACAAGCACGCGGCCTCGCTCGCGGGCGGGCGCCCCGGCGTCCTGCATGGCAACCGCACCTATCTGCTGATGGACGCCGACGGGCAGATCGAGGAGGGCCATTCGATCTCGGCCGGGCTCGACTATCCGGGCATCGGGCCGGAGCATTCCTGGCTGAAGGAGACTGGCCGCGTCACCTATCTTTCCGCGACCGATGCGGAGGCGCTGGCCGCCTTCCAGCAATGCGCGCTGCTGGAGGGCATCATCCCGGCGCTCGAACCCGCCCATGCGCTGGCGAAAGTCGCCGACATCGCGCCACAAAAGCCGCGCGATCACCTGATGGTGGTGAATATCTCGGGCCGCGGCGACAAGGACATCTTCACCGTCGCCGACCATCTTGGCGGGATGTGAGCCGCGCTTACGGCGCCTTGTAGGCGATCCGGTAGAGCGCGCCGTTCTTGTCGTCCGAGACGAGAAGCGAGCCATCGGGCAGTTCGGCGACATCGACGGGCCGGCCCCAATAGGAGCCGTCCGGCTCGCGCCAGCCTTCCGCGAAGGGCGCGGTCTTATCCGCCGTTCCATCGGGTTTCAGCGAGGTGAACATCACCCGCGCGCCGATCGGAACGGTGCGGTTCCATGAGCCGTGCTGCGCTGAAAAAATTCCGCCCCTGTATTCTTTCGGAAATTGCGCGCCGGTATAGAAAATCATGCCGAGATCGGCGGCGTGGGCGACCATCTCGATCTCGGGAAAAACAACATCCGCCGGCGGCGTCTCGTCCATGTATTCATTGGTCCTCGTGTGGCCGCCGCCGTACCAGGGAAAGCCGAAATTCTGGCCGGCCTTCGTCGCGCGGTTGAGTTCGCCGGGCGGGATGTCGTCGCCCATCATGTCGACCTGATTGTCGGTGAACCACAGCGTTCCGTCGGCCGGGTTGAAATCGAGGCCGACCGAATTGCGAATGCCGCTCGCATAGATTTCGCGATTTTGGCCGTCGCGGTCCATGCGGATGATCGCGCCGACGCCGAGCCTCACGAACTCCGCCTCCTTATCTTTCGGCGGCACGTTATATGGTTCGCCTATGGCGACGTAGAGCTTGCCGTCGGGCCCGATTCGGCAGACGCGCGCGCTGTGCACGTCGCTTTCAACTTCGCGAGGGATCAGCGCGCCCTGCGCGACGACGGTTTTCGCCCAGACGGCGGGGTCGTTATAATGCTCTTCGGCATTGGCGAAGGCCAGGATCTGGTTCTGCTCGGCGATGAACAATGTCCCGTCTTTGGCGAAGCAAAGGCCATGCGGCATTTTCATTGGCGTCAGGTCGGCGAATCGCCAGATTTCGCTGACGAGTTCCGGACCGGGCTGGACGGGGAGCGCATAAACGGCGGCTCCGAGCGTTCCGACCAAAACGATCTTGCCCTGCGGCCCGACGGCGATCGTGCGGGCTCCGGGCGCGATCGCGTAGAGCGTGATTTCGAACCCCGGCGGCAGCTTGATCTTGCTAAGATTGCGTTGCAGGAGCTTTGCCTGGTCGACCTGCGCGGTGATGGGCTTTATCGCCGACGCGACGGGCGCCGCGGCCCCGATCAATGAGGCCGCCAGCACGGCCATCAAGCGGAGTGGGCGAGGCATTTTACGCTCCCGTCAGTCGATCCGCGCTGCGTCCGTTCGCGGCGCGAGAGCGGAAAACAGCGCATCGTCTTGCGTTTCGGCGACGTTCGGCGTGGTCAGCAGCGCTTCGCCATAAAAGATCGAATTGGCTCCGGCGACCATGCAGAGGATTTGCGCCTCGCGGGAGAGCTGTGCGCGCCCTGCCGACAGCCGCACCCGCGAGGCCGGCAGCACGATGCGGGCGGTGGCGATCATGCGCACGAATTCGAGCGGATCGATGCGCTCGCGGTGTCCGAGCGGCGTGCCTTCGATCGGCGCCAGCGCATTGATCGGCACGCTTTCGGGATGCGGATCGAACGCCGCCAGCACCTGCAGCATGGCGGCGCGATCCTTGACGCTCTCGCCCATGCCGAGGATGCCGCCGCAGCACATTTCGATGCCGGCGCCGCGCACCGCTTTCAGCGTGTCGAGCCGGTCCTCATAGGTGCGCGTCGTCACGATGTTTTTGTAGTAGTCCGGCCCGGTATCAAGATTGTGATTGTAAGCCGTGAGGCCGGCCTCCTTGAGGCGGGCCGCCTGCGGCGCCGTCAGCATGCCGAGCGTGACACAAGCCTCCATGCCGAGCGCGCGCACGCCGCGCACCATGTCGAGGACGGAATCAAACTGCGCGCCGTCGCGCACGCTGCGCCAGGCCGCGCCCATGCAGAAACGGTCGGCGCCTGCGTCCTTCGCGCGGGCGGCGACGGCGAGCACTTCGTCCGTCTGCATCATATTGATGCGGTCGAGATGGACCTCCTTGTGATGCGCCGATTGCGAGCAATAGCCGCAATCCTCCGGGCAGCCGCCGGTCTTGATGCTGAGCAGGCTCGCCTTCTGGACGTCGGTGACGTCGTGAAACTCGCGATGGACGGCGTTTGCGCGCGCAATCAGGTCGAGCAGGGGCGCATCATGGATCGCGATGATTTCGTCGAGCGTCCAGTCATGCCGGGTGAAGGCGCCGTTATGTGTCATGCATTCGCTTTCGAAAGGTAAAAGAGCGCCGGCGCCGCTCCCTTGCGGCCCGCGCTGTTCGCCGGGGCAAAATGGACCGCGCGCCGCTTTTTGGCAATCGTGCGCTGGGGGCCGCGCCCCACGATGCAGCTTTGGCTCCCAAACCGGCCCCGCTTGCGCTAAATTCGCGCCGAGCCTTGCGAAACGCGCGGCGATGCGCATCTCTTGAGGCGCGCCGCGTCCCTTTGCCGAGGCGCGGGGTCTATCCAAAGGACGTTCATGCGCCTCTTGATTGCGATATTTTTGCCTTGGCTTTTGTTTTTCACCATCGGGCGCCCTCTCGCCGGGATCGCCTGCCTGATCCTGCAGGTCACGCTGGTCGGCTGGATCCCCGCCGCGCTCTGGGCGGTCTACGCCTTGAGCCAGTACCGGACTGACGAGAAGATCCGCGCGCTTCGCGACTGGCGCTGAGCGGGATCTTTCTTAGAACCCCACCGAAAGGACAAACGTGTTCGACGCTGCCCTCGCCGCGGCCGCCCAGATTTTCACGCCGCCGTTTCGCAAAGTTCTCTTCAAAACGCTCGCCCTGACCCTGGCGCTGCTCGCCCTCGCCTGGGTGGGCCTCGAAAAGCTTCTCGTCGCCGCGCTCGCCCTGCCGATCGCTGCGCCCTATCCCTTCGTGACGGCGATCCTGTCTTTCGTCGGCGGCGTCGGGCTTGTCATCGGCCTCGCCTTTCTCGTGACGCCGGTCTCGTTCCTCGTCGCGGGCTTTTTCTTCGATGAACTCGCCGAGCACGTCGAAATCGAGCTTGATCCCGCCGGGGCAGGGCGTGTGATGCCGCTCGGCGATGCGGCCTGGGTCGCCGTGCAATTCGCCGCGCTCGCGCTCGCCGTCAATCTCGTCGCGCTCTTGTTACTGTTCGTGCCCGGCGTCAACGCGCTCGCCTTCTTCGGGGCTAACGCCTATCTGTTCGGCCGCGGCTATTTCGAGCTTGCGGCCTTGCGTCATCTCCCGGCGCCCGAGGTTGCGCGTTTGCGCCGGGCGAACGAGCCGCAGCTCTTCGTTGCGGGGCTGGTCATGGCGGCGATGCTCGCCGTTCCGTTCCTCAATTTGCTGACGCCGCTGTTTGGAACCGCCTTCATGGTGCGTCTTTCGAGAAGCATCCTCATCCGAAGCGGCTACCGCGCGAAGGTGTGACTATGGTGCGCTCCGGGCGGCGTTCTCCAGCCTGAAAACGGCGTAGAATTGCAGGGCGGCGATGACCAGAGGCCCGATGGTTTTCCCGAGATCGTGCTGGTAGAGGCCGATCGCGGCGTCGACGAGCTGAACGAGGCCGGCGAGAGCGCCAAGCGCCAGCACCGCCATCGCGGAGCGTTTGTAGATCGCAACCAGCGCCGCCAAGGCCAGCGGCAGGGTGCGCGCCGCCGCATACATCGCGAAGATAAACGAGGCCTCGCTCGGGGCGTCCTTGGCCGGCAACAGGGCCGCCGGCGCAATCAGCCCGGCGATTGAGAACCCGCTCGCGATCAGCACATTCGCCGCGGTGACGATCGAGGCGAGGCGCATTGCGTTCGTCAGCGCGGGCGAGGCTTTCTCACGCATTGGCGTCAGGCGAAGCGCCGGTCCGCGAACTGGCCGGTCGCGCGATAGCGGGCGAGATAGGTCGGCGCGAAGGCCTCGAATGATTCCGGCGCGATGCCGAGGCCCTCCAGGGTGCGCCCCTCGGCTTTAGCCGCGTCCGAGACGACATTGTCGGTCTTCAGGAGTTCGACCTGATCTCGCGTGATGGCGAAGGTCTGCGGAAACAGGCCGAAGGAGAGCTTCGTCGCGACTTCGCTGAACTTTCCGATAATTTTCGCCTGTTCGAAGGAGATCGGCGTCAAAGGCCGCTTGCGCTCCGTCGTCTTCAGAACGAACTCCATGATGCGCCGCAGGGTGGCGATTTCCGGCCCGCCCAATTCATAGATCGCGCCCGCCTTCGCCTTTCCTTCGACGGCGAGCGCCGCGGCCTTCGCCACGTCGCCGACGAAAACCGGCTGCAACTTCGTCCCGCCGCCGCCGATGAGAGGCAGCGCCGGCAGATAGCGCGCCATCGCGGCGAAGCGATTGAAGAATTGATCTTCGGGGCCGAACACCACCGAGGGACGCAACACGACCGCGCCCGGGAACGCCGCCTGCACCAGCGCCTCGCCCCGCGCCTTGCTGCGGGCGTAGGCCGACGCGCCGCCCGCGTCCGCCCCGATCGCCGAAAGCTGCACGAAAACGCCGGCGCCAGCTTCCTTGGCCGCTTTGGCGAGGGCCTCCGCGCCTTCCGCCTGCACCGAATCGAAGGTCTGCGCGCCGGTCTCGCTGAGGATGCCGACGAGATTGACGACCGCTTCTGCGTCGCGCAGCGCATGAACGATGGAATCGGGATAGCGCAGATTGGCCTGAACGGCGTGGATCTGGCCGACTTTTCCGAGAGGCTGCAGATGAAAGGCGAGGTCCGGGCGGCGCGAAGCGACCCTGACCCGCCAGCCGTCGCGCGCGAGCGCCCGCACGACATGCCGGCCGATGAAGCCCGAGCCGCCGAACAGCGTCACAAGCCGGCCCGTCTTCACCAAAGCATCCGCCATTTTGCGCGTCCCCGATCGTTGAAGTCCCGATTTTAGGGACTAAGACGCCAGCTGTACAGGCGGCCGAACGCCTCGCTCGCGCGCCGTCGCCGGCCCTGCGCTATTCGTCCGCAGCGCCGGCTTTCGCCACGGGCGGCGGATTCCACTTGCCGACCAGAGCTTCATTGCGCGGCGAATAGAGGCGCATGGTCAGGTTGAAGGCGTCCTTTGGCGCCGGCAGCCAGTTGGCCTGATGCGCCGGGCCCGGATCTTCGTTCTGGAAATAGAGGTCGAGCGATCCGTCGTCATTATAGGCAAAGGGCATCCATGAGCTGACGGCCTGCCGGTTGAGGCTGTTCGGATAGGCGTTGCCGGCGGGGTCATAGAGCGTGATCGACCAGAAGGCGTCGACCGGCGGCAGGTCGGCCTTGTCGAAATGGATCGTATATTTATTCGCGCCATCCAGCGGCTTGCCGGATTTGTCGAACAGATTGAGCGGATAGATCGCGTCTTCGGGCAGATTGGCGCCAAGCCCGAGCTGCGCCACGATGGCCCGCTTCAGATAGTAATTGCCGTAGACGCCCATCGTGTCGGTGTTCATCGACCAGCCGTTGACGACGCGCGCGAGCGTCGCCACCTTCCATTGCATCAGCGCCTGCGCGTCCGCCGACGCGCTTTCGATCGCTTTGGCGATCTGCGGATCGAGCGCGGCGAGGTCAAAGGGCTTGCCCGGCTTGAGGCCGATCTTCTTCATCTCGGCGAGGATCGGCTGGTCGGTCACATGCGGCGGCTGCGCTTTGATCAGCTCCGCGCCATAGGCGAAGTATTTGGCGGCCGGCATCCCGTCGACCTGCGCCTTCGGCGAGGTCTTCATATCGACGCTGGGGTCGACCTTCAGCGCGATCGGCGCGGGCGCCTTGCCCCATTGCGACAGCGGCGTGATGGTGTAGCCCGCCTGAATTTTATGGACGGCGTCATAGTCGGCCGGCCCGTCGGTCTTGGTGCGCCCGATGATCCAGACAGTGGGCGTCGGCGCCTCGATGCGCTGGGTGTCTTTGGGCAGCTTGAACTCTTCTGCGAATTTTTCGCGCAGATCCGGCCGCCAGCCCTGCGGCGTCACCAGAAAATGCACGGGACCCGTCCCGGTCGTGCGCGAGCCCGGGGAAGCGAACACATCCGACCACATGTCGAGCATCGGCAGCAGGTAATAGCGCCCGTCCGTATCGGGCGCGGAGACAACCACCGGCTCTTTCGAGAGGTCGAGATAGGCGGACGAATAGAGCGTGTCGTAATTGGTGCGCACGACCGAAGTGTCGGTCGCCGGCGGATAGGCGGGAATGTTGTGGAACTCATTCATCGGGCCGCGCCCGAAGCCGTCCGAATTGGTCAACTGCTTGCGCGTCACCTCCATGGTGATCAGCGGATAGAGGTAAACATAGGCGTCGACGCCGATCGCATGGGCCTGTTCGGGGGTTACGGCCGGCGCGGCGTCTTCCGCCGCGGCCGCGCCGATGGACGTCGCCAGGAACGCTGCAAAACACAGGGCGGCGGCGAAAGCGGGCAGACTTTGCTTCATTGGGGTCTCGGACGGTTCGGGATGGACGGGAGACGTTAAAAAATCTGCGGCCGGCGGCGCGAGCGCGAGGGGGTTTTACACCAATGTGGCGGCCTGCGACAATCCGCCGGTCAAAAAGCGACCGGACGCGCAAAGGCGGCGAAATTGACCGATCGCGCATTTGGCGGCCGCACCGCGGGATTTTCCCCGCCGTTCGGCCGCCTCCCTTGCCGATTGACAAAGGGGAACCGCGGCACGTATCAGAGCGGCGGGCCCTGGTGGCGGAATTGGTAGACGCGCAGGTTTCAGGTACCTGTGGTGAAAGCCGTGGAGGTTCGAGTCCTCTCCAGGGCACCATTAGATTTTATGGTGTTGGTTTCTTTATGGTTCTTCCGGTCGCGCCAGCCCCTTGGGATCTAGCGCTCCGGTTTTGCGCCCTGCGTATTCGCCAACGGTGGGCGAAAGACGCGCTCGTCATCATGAAATGTGATAACGTCGCTTGAGACCCTCTTTGGCAAGCTTGGAATATAGTCCGCTGATCTTCGTCACATACGCGACGAACCCCGCGTAAGAGGTGTTGGCGTATTCGGACTGGATCCGGATAGCGCTCTCGAGAGACTTGGCTCCGAGCAGCTTTTCGACGAATGCCGAGCCGCTTTCTATTGATTTTTTCGAATAATCTGTCGCTTCGACGGCAATGGTTTGGAAGCACGTGGCGAGGACAGCAGCGGCCAGGGGCGACGACGGGCGCAGTGCCTGGAAATTGGCGATTTCTTTCTCGGCTCTGACCCGACCAGCATTGGCCTGAGCAGCCGCAACCCGAGCTTCTTCCTCGGCCCTGACGCGAGCTTCTTCCTCGGCCTTGGCGCGAGCATCTTCCTCGGCCCTGACGCGAGCTTCTTCCGCGGCCTTGGCGCGAGCCTCTTCCGCGGCCTTGGCGCCAGCTTCTTCCGCGGCCTTGGCGCGAGCCTCTTCCGCGGCCTTGGCGCGAGCCTCTTCCGCGGCCTTGGCGCCAGCTTCTTCGGCGGCCTTGGCGCCAGCTTCTTCGGCGGCCTTGGCGCGAGCCTCTTCTGCGGCCTTGGCGCGAGCCTCTTCGGCGGCCTTGGCGCGAGCCTCTTCTGCGGCCTTGGCGCCAGCTTCTTCGGCGGCCTTGGCGCGAGCCTCTTCTGCGGCCTTGGCGCGAGCCTCTTCCGCGGCCCTGGCGCGCGCTTCTTCCTCGGCCTTGGCGCGAGCGTCTTCCGCAGCCCTGACACGAGCCTCTTTCGCGGCCTTTGTCCGAGCCGCTTTCTCGGAATTGATGCGAGCCTCTTTCGCGGCTCTTGCCCGAGGTTCCTCTGCGGTCTTGGTCCGAGCCTGTTCCTCGGCCTTGACCCGAGCCTCTTCCTCCGCCTTCGCTTGAGCCTCTTCTTTCGTCTTTGTCATGTCGTCATTTCCTTGGTTGAGAGGGCGCCAGATTTCCTCCAACTCGCCGCGGTTGGAATTCGCCACTTGGTCGACTCTGCAATTTATATTGCGGCGCACAATCACGCGAGCCGGCGCGCGAGCTGGAAAACGGACTGAGGCTTGGCCGCCTAAACAGGCCTCGCCTCATTCTCTACAAAGAAAGCTCAAGTGGTTAACAACTGGTCGATTTCCAAAAATTTAGCAAAAAACAACTCGAACTGGCGAACAGGTCTTCAGCTAGTCTAGCGAGGGCGCTCGCTGCGTTCACAAACCGATTGGGGCAGCTGAAGATTTGCCTCGCGGCGGCGAAGCAGGCGAAACACACCCGGCCACTTTCCGGCTCGAGCATATGGACTCGCGCCGAATGGTCCGGCGGAATTTGTTGCCGCCCCCTTTCGTAGCGCGCCATCCGGCGTGAGCAGGGAATCGGCAAGGCCTGCAATTAACGAATTTAGGCGTCTGTCGCCAAGTTGCCGCGGTGTTGGCGGGCTATTAGCCTGATATCCAATTAGCGCTCGGGCGCCATCGGTCCGCGGATCACCGATCGCCGATCAGCGTCCGCGGCGATCGAGCTCTTGCTGATAGCACGGAGATCGGAGTCTCCCCCGGAGAGAGGGAGACTCCGCGCGCCGGTTGAAGCAGTCTACTCTTTGCTGCTTTGAACCTTGGCGACCAAGGTTTCGACTGGCTTGAACGCCTCTTTAGCGAGGTTGGCATAAAGTTCGGCGATTTTCTTCGACTGCGCGACGAACGCCTCGTAGACGGCCTTGGCATATTCTGATTGGATCTGAATAGCGCTCTCCAAAGACTTGGCGCTAAGGAGCTTTTCGAGGAAAGCAGCGCCATCTTCAAAGGACTTTTTCGAATATTCGGTCGTTTCAGAGCTGATCGTCTGGAGACTCTTAACAAAAGAAGCCGACGAAGTGGTCACCGTTTCGGCTTCTTCTTTGCTGTACGTCTGGAATTCGTTCAAACTATTGGCCATGTAAGCCCCCTTTGCCAACATCGAGCCCGAGACTTCGGATCGAGGTGGCTCGCGAACAGTACCGTGCAGCGCAACATATCGCAACTTTATCTTGCGGTGCGAAGGCAATTCGCCTCGATTGCAACGACCAAACTCCTCGGGTGGAACGCGCCGGATAAGCCGTCAGGCCCGCCGCCAGACGGCCTCGCGCACAAAGACTGGCTTCTGCAAGATTCCCGCAGCGTGCAGCGTGTCGGCGATTTCCTGCTGTTCGTCGACGACGCCTTCATCCAGCGGCCTTGCGCCGAAGGTCAAACGTCCGAGGGCGACCTCCAGCGCCTCGACGTCAATGCTGATTTCGGCTGACATCAGGCGCGCCATTTCAACCCTGTGCCGCGCCGCGTACTCGCCGACGGCGTGGAGTTCATCGAGGAGAATATCGACGGCGCCCGGGTTCTCGCGCGCGAAGGACGCGCTCGCCAGATAGAACTGGCGGTTGGCGACGAGGCCGACGCCATCGACGAGCACGCGCGCGCCGCTTTTGAACTGGGCCGCCGGCAGCAGAGGATCCCAGACCATCCCCGCGTCGATCGTACCCCTGTCGAGGCCCTTCAGCAGTTCATTCGGGGGAAGGTAGACGGGGTTGATGTCGTCGATCGACAATCCATGCGCTTCGAGGATGCGAATCAGCAAATAATGGACGTTGGAGCCTTTGTTGAGCGCCACCTTCCGGCCGCGCAGATCCGCGATGTCGCTGATCGCGCTGTCGGCGCCGACGACCAACGCCTCGCCGCTGGGCGCCGGGGGCTCGTGGCCGACATAGGAAAAGGCTGTTCCGGCTGCCTGCGCGAAGATCGGCGGCGCGTCGCCCGTCGCGCAGAAGTCGACGAGTCCCCTCGCCAGGGCGTCAAGCAATTGAGGGCCCGCGGCGAATTCCTCCCAGCTGACCCGAATTCCCTCAGCCGCAAGCCGCCGCTTCAGCTCTCCACGCGCCTTCAGGAGACTCAAAGTTCCGTATTTCTGGAATCCGATGCGCAGTCCGCGCGGCGCCGCTATGGCTCTCGCCGGCGCATTGCGCCGTCGTCGTGGAATGACCCCAAGATGCGATAAATGGGTTCGGAAGGCGTTGCGGGTGATGCCGAGGCTGTCTGCGGCGCGGACCTGATTGCCGTCCGCCAGTTCGAAAGCGGCGCCGACGGCGCAGCGGATCGCGCGATCGAGTATTTCCGGCTCGCCATTGACGATCGCGCGCTCGACGAGGCGCTGGAGTTCGCCATGAAGGTCGGCGGGCTTCGGCTCCTGAAAAAGCAGATTGCTCGTCAGGCGGAGGTCGTCGGCTTCGATCGCCGGGCCTTGCGCGAGCAAAACCGCATTGTGAATGACGTTTTCGAGTTCACGGATATTGCCCGGCCATGGATGGCGTTGAAGCAGCTTCATGGCTTGCGGGCTGAAGGTCAGATCGGTCCGCCGCAGTCTTTCCTGATAGAGTTCGAGGAAATACTGCGCCAGAGGCTCGATGTCGGCGGCGCGCTTTCTCAGGGGCGGAAGCCGCACCGCGGCGACGTTGAGGCGAAAGAACAGATCTTCACGAAAACGCTTCGCCTTGACCGCGGCCTCCAGATCGACATTCGTCGCCGCGATGATGCGAATGTCGACGGGAACGGGACGGCGTGAACCGACGCGAACCACCTCGCGCTCTTGCAGCACCCGAAGCAGCTTGACTTGCAGGGACAGCGGCAGGTCGCCGATCTCGTCGAGCATGAGGGTGCCCCCCTGCGCCGTCTCGAACCAGCCAAGTTGCGTCTTGAGGGCTCCGGTGAACGCGCCCTTTTCGTAGCCAAACAACTCCGCTTCGGCCAGGGAATCGCTGAGAGCGCCGCAATTTACGGCGACGAACGGCCCCGACCGGCGCGCGCTTCGGGCATGAACGTAGCGCGCCGCCAATTCCTTGCCGGCGCCTGTTTCGCCGATGATGAGAACGGTGGCCTCGCTCGGCGCGATCCGGTCGAGATCGCGCCGCAACGCCAGCGACGCGGGATCCTGGAACACCATTGCGGTCGCACGGATCGTGTCCTGACGCCGGCGCCTCGCGTCGGCGTCGAACGACACGATTTCCCGGTGATGCGCCTCAATCGCCTGGATGCCGGTCGCCAACGACGGCCATCGGGACAAGGCCGGCTTCTCATTCATTCGTCCACCTCTAGTGCGTCTCTTTAGTACACTAGTTTAGTGGACTTTTGGATTTTTGCCAGTTTTTTTGAGACCCGCTTATTTCCTCAGGATTGAGAGACGAGGCGAGACCCGGGGCGGTTGAAATTGGCGATCGTCTCGCCGAAGGGACCCATGTTCGCGGCGGGCTTTTGACGCCCCGCCTTTTCCGCGAGCGGCAAGAGCGGCATGACCAGCTCCGAAAACCGGTAGGCTTCCTCAAGATGGGGGTATCCGGACAGGATGAAGCTGTCGACGCCGAGCGCGCGATATTCCTCGATGCGGGCCGCCACCGTCTTTGCGTCGCCGACGAGAGCCGTCCCGGCGCCGCCGCGCACGAGGCCGACGCCAGCCCATAGATTCGGGCTGACTTCGAGATTTTCGCGCCGCCCCTGGTGGAGCGCCGACATGCGGCGCTGTCCTTCCGAGTCCATGCGGGCGAAAACCGCTTGCGCCTGCGCGATGGCGCGGTCGTCCACGTGGCGAATGAGGGACTCGGCGGCCTGCCATGCGGCCTCCGCGGTCTCGCGCACGATGACGTGCAATCTGATGCCGAAGGTGACCTCGCGCCCTTCCGCCGCCGCGAGCGACCGGATCAGCGCGATCTTCTCGGCCACCTGCCGCGGCGGCTCGCCCCAGGTCAGATATTTGTCGATGCTTCTGGCCGCGACTTTGTTCGCCGCTTCCGAGGATCCGCCAAAAAAGAGCGGCGGCCGCGGCTGCTGCACCGGAGGATAGAGGATGCGCGCGCCGTCGACGCTGACGCGCCTGCCATGAAAAGTCACCTCGTCGCCTGCGAGGAGGGCTTTGAAGACGTAGAGGAATTCGTCGGTAAGTTCGTAGCGTTCGGCGTGGTCGAGATAGAGGCCGTCGCCGCGATTCTCGATCGGGTCGCCGCCCGAGACGATATTGATGAGCAGCCGGCCGTTCGAGAGCCTGTCGAGCGTCGCCGTCATGCGGGCCGCGAGCGTGGGCGATTGCAGGCCAGGCCGGACGGCGACGAGAAAGCGCAGTCTTTGGGTGAGCGGCGCGAGAGCCGACGCCACGACCCAGGAATCCTCGCAGCTGCGCCCGGTCGGAATCAGAACGCCGTAATAGCCGAGCCTGTCCGCGGCCTGCGCGACCTGCTGCAAATAGGAGAGGTCAACGGCGCGGCCGCCTTCCGCCGTTCCGAGATAATGGCCGTCGCCATGCGTTGGGAGGAACCAGAAGACGTTGAGTGTCTCGGGCCCCGCCGCGTCTGACCGATGCGCGGATGAATGTGTCATTGAAATCGCCCTCCATGGACCGTCTCTTCGGCGGGCAAATGATGTGCCAGTAATAAATTGAATAATTTCAATATAATCTGTCGTAACGACGATATGCTTCTGCTGCATTGGCGCCAAAACGTGAAATGATCTGTTTCAATTGCAGCAGAGCGTCCGCGCGGGAAGCTGCGTGGGAACCCGAACGCGTTTCTCCGCCTGCTCAATTTAGCGTTCTGTTTGAAATGCATCAGGGGGCTGTTTGGGCTGTTGCAAATGCAACTGCGGCCTCAGGCGGGATGGCGCCTATAGTCTTGATATTGCGTTGGCGGACCTCTGGCATGCGGCTTGCCGCCGGATGCTGGTCAACGCCGCAGCGGCGCGCCCGCTGCCAATCCGGAAACATCAGTCATGACTATCCATCTGGCGTCGCGCTCGATTGTGACCCTGAACGGCAGCCCCCGGTCCCATTCGCGCACGGCGTCCCTCGCCGGCGCCATCGCGGCGGCGATCGCCGCGAAAGTCCCCGCCGCCGTCAACGCCGTGCATCTTTCCGACGCCGCGCCTCACCTGCTCAGCGCCCTCTCGCGCGATGCGGCCTCGCCGGCGGGAGAGGCGATCCTGCGCACCATCGAGAGCGCCGATCTCCTGGTGATCGGCACGCCCGTCTACCGGGCCAGCATCGCCGGCGCCTTGAAGCACATCTTCGATCTCATCGATCGCGACGCTCTCATCGGCCGCATCGCCGTCCTGTCCGCCACCGGCGGAACGCCGCTGCACGCCCTCATCGGCGAACATCAGCTGCGCCCGCTGCTGAGCTTCTTTCGCGTCTTCACCGTCCCGACCTTCGTCTACGCCACCGAGGACGAATTCGACGCCGAGCGGGCGCCCAAGGCCGCCGTCAGGGAGCGCATCGCGCGAGCCGCCGAGGAGGCCGCGCATCTCTTAATCCACAGCCCGGCCCGCGCCATCGCGGCCGAGTGAGCGCGGGCGACCGCGATTCTCCCAACAATCAAGAGGCAGCACGATCATGACCGACACCGCATCCGCGCCACCGCCGCCGGCCTCGCATGCGCCGCAGCCGGGCTCGTCTCCTTCGCCGGCGGACGCCCCCATTCAATTCGCCTATTGGGTGCCGAACGTCTCCGGCGGCCTGGTGATCAGCAAGATCGCGCAGCGCACCAGCTGGGACATCGACTACAACCGCCGCCTCGCCCAGATCGCCGAGGCGTCGGGCTTTTCCTATGCGCTGAGCCAGATCCGCTTCACCGCCGGCTACGGCGCCGAGTATCAGCATGAATCGGTGACCTTCACGCACGCCCTGCTCGCCGCCACCGAGAAGCTGAAAGTCATCGCCGCGGTGCTGCCCGGCCCCTGGCATCCGGCGCTGCTCGCCAAGCAGGTCGCGACGATCAGCCATCTGACCAACGCGCGCATCGCGGTGAACGTCGTCAGCGGCTGGTTCCGCGGCGAGTTCCACGCCATCGGCGAGCCCTGGCTCGACCATGACGAACGCTATCGCCGCTCCGAGGAGTTCATCCGCGCGCTGCGCGGCATCTGGAGCGAGGATAATTTCACCCTGAACGGCGATTTCTACCGCTTCCGCGACTATTCGCTGAAGCCGAAGCCGCTCGGCCCGCTGCCGGAAATCTTCCAGGGCGGCAGTTCGCGCGCCGCGCGCGACATGGCCTCGCGCGTCTCCGACTGGTATTTCACCAACGGCAACAGCGTCGCCGAGATCAAGAAGCAGATCGACGACATCAGGACTAAGGCCGCCCGCAACGGCCATTCGGTCAAGATCGGCGTCAACGCCTTCGCCATCGCGCGTCCGAGCGAAGCCGAAGCGCGCCAGGTGCTCGCCGAGATCCTCGAGAACGCCGATCCGGAAGCCGTGCGCGCGTTTCACCATGAAGTGCAGAACGCCGGCAACGCCTCGCCGGAGCGCGAAGGCAATTGGGCGAAGTCGACCCTGGAGGATCTCGTTCAATACAACGACGGCTTCAAGACCAATCTGATCGGCGCGCCCGAGGAGATCGCCGAACGCATCCTCGCCCTCAAAGAGGTCGGCGTCGATCTCGTGCTGCTCGGCTTCCTGCATTTCCAGGAGGAGGTCGAATTCTTCGGCAAGCACGTCATCCCCCTCGTCAGAAAACGCGAAGCCGCTCAGGAACAAGCCAAAAGAGCCGCCTGAGCCGCGCCCTCGTCCGCGCGAGCCACGTGAACCAATTCGGAGAGTAGAAAGATCATGACGAAAGATAATCAAGCGCAGGTTAGCGCCAATCCTTTCGACGCATTGACGGGCATCGTCGCGGAGGTGGTGCAGGTCAACGCCGAACGCAACGATCGGGAGAGCCGCTTTCCGCGCGAGAACCTCGACGCGCTCGCCGCCGCCGGATGGACCGGGGTCCTGAACGATCGCAAATACGGCGGACTTGGCCTCGATTATCAGGCTTTCGCCGAAGCGGCCTATCGGATCGGCCAGGCCGACGCCTCGACGGGCCTCATTTTCGTCATGCACGTCGGCGCCGCCCAGACCATCAATCTTTTTGGCGATGAAGACCAGAAGCAGCGTTGGCTGAAGCCCAATGGGAAGAGCCTGCTTGGGACCTACTCCACCAGCGAGCGCGCGTCGGGCGGCCATTGGTGGTATAATTTCTCCGAGGCCGGGCGCGACAACGACGACTATCTGATCAACGCCGAGAAATCCTTCACGACAAGCGCGGGACAGGCCGATTTTTATATCCTGCAGACGCGCTCCCCCGGCGCGAAGGATCAGACCGACATTTCGTTCTTCATCGTCGACGGCACGGCGCCCGGCATCACGGCGGGGCCCTGGGACGCGCTTGGCGTTCGCGGCAATCATTCCGGCCCGATCCGCTACGCCGGCGTCAAGGTCCCGCGGCGGGATCGGTTGGGCGCCGAAGGGCAGGGCAAGGAGATTATCTATGACGGCGTTTCGCCGGTCTATCTGATCGGCCTCGCCGCGGTGTGGGAAGGATTGGCGCGCGGCGCGCTGGAGACGGCGACGGCGCATGCGAAGCGGCACACGCATCAGGACCTGCAGAAGAGCCTCGCCGATTATCAGGCCATCCGGCAGCAGCTCGGCGAAGCCAAGGTGCTGGTTGAATCGCTCGGGCCATGGCGCCGCGAACTCGCCGCCGGGCTTGACGCCCTTTGGAGCCAGGGCAGGCCGCAGAGCGAGCTGTTGATCGGGCTGACCGAGTTCAAGGTTCACGCGGCCGAGGTCGCGAACAAGGTCGCCGGCATCGCCCTCACCGTGACCGGCGGCTATGGCTACGCCCGCGGGCCTCTCGAGCGCTATTTCCGCGACGCCCGCGCCGCCATCGCGATGGGACCCTCGAACATTATCGCCCGCGAGTGGATCGGCAAAACCGTCGTCGGATTGCCGCTTGAACTCTTTTACGAAGGAGGCGAATAGCCGGCGGCGCCGCCGGAAAGCCGCGGCGCTTCTGACGACGACGGGCGCGGCCGGCGCACGATGGCGGGGCGCGTCTGGCCCCGCCACGCCTTTTGTGTTTTGGTTCGAACAGTTTTGGTTGGGCCCCGTCCATGACGACTATAGCGATTATCGGCGGCGGCTTCAGCGGCGCGATCCTGGCGCTCAATCTCATGGCGGAAGGCGGCTCAGGCGATCGCGTGATCCTGATCGAGAAGCGCGAAGCGGTCGGCGTCGGCCAAGCCTATTCCACCAATGAGCCGACCCATCTCCTGAATATACCGGCAAGCGGGATGAGCCCGTTCACCAGCCAGCCGAACGCCTTTGTCGAGTTTCTGGCCGAGCATCGCGATTTACTGCCGCCCGACACGCAGTCCGTCGCCGCCTGCTACGCGCCGCGCGCCGTCTACGGCCGTTTCCTCAGCCACCTCGTCGAAACGAGATTGAAGCCCGGAAAAGGGCGCCCCGAGCTGACGCATGTCAGGGGAACGGCGACGGACATCATCGACGATCGCGGCGACGTCATCGTTCTGGAGGACGGACGCTCGTTTCGCGCGGATCGGATCGTGCTCGCCACCGGCAACCTGCCGCCGCGCACGCCCGCCGGCGTCGAAGGCTGGATCGACGACGAGGCTTTTTACCTCAAGGATCCGTGGAGCCTCGCGTCCCTCGATTCGATCGCGCCCGACCAGGCCGTGCTGCTGCTCGGCGCAGGCCTGACCATGATCGACGTCGCGCTGTCGCTTGGCGCGCGCGGCCATCGCGGCGAAATCATCGCCGTTTCCCGCCACGGGCTTCTGCCGCGCACGCAGGAGCCCGCGACAGAGTGGGAGCCATTTATCGATCTGAGTGACGCGCGCTCCGTGCGCAGGCTGGTCCGCCAGGTGCGAAGCCAGATCGCAAAGGCGCGCGCCGAAGGACAAGGCTGGCAATCGGTTCTGAATAGCCTGAGGCCGTTCGCGCAGGCGCTGTGGCTTGGCTTTCCGGCGGAGGAGCAAGCGCGCTTCATTCGTCACGTCCGACCCTGGTGGGACGCGCACCGCCATCGCATCGCCCCGGCGATCGGGGCCAAATTCGGCGCCCTGATCGCCACAGGCCGACTTCGCACCGTCGCCGGACGGCTGAAGCGGCTCTCCCCGCTCGCCGATGGCGTCGACGTCGAGATCAAGCCGCGCAGCGGCGCCGGAACAATTCATCTGCGCGTCGACAAACTCATCAATTGCTCCGGCCCGAACTATGATTTCGCCGCCTCGGATGAAACTCTGCTCAAGCGCCTGATCGATAAGGGACGGATCCGTCTCGACAGGCACAGGCTTGGCGTCGCCGTTACGAACCGCCTCGCGACCATAGACCGCGACGGCGTCGCGCCCGGCGACCTCTACGCGATCGGGCCGATGCTGCGCGGCCAATATTGGGAAACCAATGCGGTTCCCGAAATCGCAGCCCAGGCCGAGGCGCTTGCGCAGCGCCTTTGGCGGGCGCCTCAAGGCGTCGGCGCAACGCCGGCTGGAGGCGACGCCGGTCTCGCCAAAAGCCGCGCTTGAGCCTGCCGCCACACGAGGGAGGCCGCCGCAAAAAAAAAGCGCCTTCCCTGTGGCGAAGGCGCCTTTTGAGGCGATGGCCGAAGATTCTAGTCGATGACCTGCACAATTCGCCGCGTCGCCGGATCGACCAGAACGGCGTGGTCGTTCACAATGGTGTAGCGGTAGCGCGGGTCGACGCCATATTCGGGGGGCACTGGGTAATAGGTTACGCCGCTGAGGGGCAGCCGCGCGCCCGGCACGAGTTGCTCGTCATAGCGGAACGCCGAGCGATGCTCGCGCAGCGCGAAGTCGCGGAAGCGTGGCTCCTGATCGACGCCGAGAAGGCCGCCCACCGCCCCGGTCGCGCCGCCGACGACTCCGCCGATCGGTCCGGCCGCCGCATTTCCGGCGGCTGCCCCATTCGCTGCGCCACTCGCGGCCCCGCCAACGGGGCCTTGAGCGTTGGCGACCAGCGGCGAGGCGATCAAAGCCGCGAGGACTGCGATCCCAAACTTTCTTTGCATGGTTCTAGCTCCATGTTGGTTTCGATGCGCGGGCCTAACGCCGCCAATTGGCGCCAGGTTCCTCGCCAAAGGCTTTGCCGCCGGGCAGCCGCGGGGCTTGCCTCGGATCGCGATGGGTGTTAGGCGCGCCGGATGGCTGAGCTTTCCGCTTTTTCCCGCCCATCGCCCGCCCCGCCGCTGACGGAGCCCGCCTCATGACGGTCCGCCTGCACAAGGGCGACCTCCCCGACGACGCCTTTTTCGGCGACTGCGTGGCGATCGACACGGAGACGCTGGGACTCGTGCCAAATCGCGACCGGCTGTGCGTCGTCCAGCTTTCGGCGGGCGATGGAACGGCCGATGTCGTGCAGATCGCGGCCGGGCAGACGCGCGCGCCCAATATCGAGCGGCTTCTCGCCGACCCGAACATCACGAAATTGTTCCATTTCGCCCGCTTTGACCTTGCGGTGCTGTTCAAGACATTCGGCGTGATGGCGGGGCCGGTCTATTGCACCAAAATCGCCTCGAAGCTCGCGCGCACCTACACCGACCGCCATGGTCTGAAGGATCTGACCCGCGAACTGCTCGGTCTTGAAATCTCGAAGCAGCAGCAATCGTCCGATTGGGGCAGCGACATTTTGTCCGACGCGCAGCTCGCCTACGCCGCCTCCGACGTGCTGCATCTGCATGCGCTGCGGGCGCGGCTCGACGGCATGCTGAAGCGGGAGGGCCGGTTCGAGATCGCGCAGGCCTGTTTCGGCTTTTTGCCGGCGCGCGCGCGGCTCGACGTGATGGGATGGGCGGACACGGATATTTTTTCGCATCAGTAACGCAATTTTTAACGCCTGCGGACGCTTAGCTTAACCCCGCCTTGACTTCGCCTTGCTTGCTTGCTGTCTGGGACGAGCCAGACTCTGGCGTTCAGGACTTCGGGCGTCCAGGACTTCGGGCGTCGATCACGCATGTCTGGCAAGGAAATGAAGCGCCGCGAATGACGGAAGTCCCCGCCGATACGGTTTGGCCGGAAAGCGACCGCCCTGAAGATTGGGACAGCGCTTCCGCGTCGCCGAAAGACCAACTCGGCGACGTGCTGGACCTGACGCATTCGCCCTGGCGCGGGGCGATCCGGGCGGCTGGGCGGCATTCGGCGCGGGTGCGGTTTTTGCGCCGGGCGATCGTCGTTGGCTGCGTCCTCGCCGTCGCCGCCGTCGCGTCGCTCGCCGCATTCGACCCGTTCCGGCGCCTGCCCCGCAACGTCTCGATCGGCCAGGTTCGCGTCGACGGCACGCGGATCACGGTCGAATCGCCGAAAATCTCCGGCATTCAGAAAGATGGGCGCCCCTATGAGGTGATGGCGCGGGCCGGCATCCAGGACACGACGACGCCGAATATCGTTGAACTGCTCGGCATCGACGCAAAGATCGGACTGAACGACGCGTCAACCTTGAAGGTGACCGCCGAGCACGGGACCTACGACAGTCTGAACGATCATCTCGTCCTCGACGGTTCGGCCCAGATCAAAAACGACTCCGGTTACGCCATCTTCATGAAAACCGCGCACATGGATTTCAAGACCGGTGCGCTCATCTCCAGCGATCCTGTCAACGTCGTGCTGCAAGGCGGAACGATCGCCGCCGACAACATCGACATCGAGAACGACGGCAAGGTCTCATTCGAAGGCGCGGTCAAGTCGATCATCGAGCCTGGCGAGAGCGAAAACGCGACGGCGGCCGCCCCGGCGGTCGCGGAGTAACATATGTGTCGTGGCCGCCTTTCCTGACGCCGCGCTTGGGCGCCTGTCTTCTTGCGCCCCTTTTCGCCATTGCGCTCGCCGCGGCCGGCAGTGCGCCGGCGCTGGCCCAGAAAGCGCCGTCGACCTCCGTCCTGCCGGGCGGCGACTCGAAGGAGCCGATCAACATCGACGCCGCCAAGCTCGATTATTTCGACAAGGAGCAGAAGCTCGTCTACACAGGCGACGTCGTGGCGACGCAGGGCGGGAGCAAGCTCAAGGCCAGCGCGCTCGTTCTTTACCTGACGCCGAAAAATAGCGGCGATCAGGCGGGCGTACCCTCCTCTTCGAGCCAGTTGCGGCGGATGGAGGCCAGCGGACCGGTCACCGTCATTTCCAAGGATCAGATCGGCACCGGCGACAGCGGCGTCTATGAGAAAGCCGAAAACAAGATCTATCTGATCGGAAATGTGACGCTGACCCAGGGACCCAATGTCACCAAGGGGGACAAATTGATCTACGACCTGACGACCAGCCAGGCGGTGGTCACGGGCCGCGTGCGCAGCATGTTCATTCCGAACAATCCGCCGGACAATCCGCCGAACAAGCCGAACAACGGAGCCGATGCCGGCGCCCCGAGCGCCGGGAGCGCCGCGCCAGTCCGCAAGAAGCCGCCGAAGACAACGCCTTGAGGCGCTTTTTCCGCTCCGTCCCCCGCGCGGGCGGCGCCGGCGCTCACGAAAATGTCTTAGACCTGACCTTGCGCGTGTGGCAGAAGATACGCACTTTGCTCGCTCTGGCCGGGCGACATCGAGAGCTGCGAGCGACGCGGGCCGGGCGGTGAGTTTCGGGGCTGCGACAAAGGAATTCGATCATTGCCCGTTTTCTCCGTTCGTGCTTTGGCGGCCGTGTTCGGGCCTGGCGGTTTGTTCGGGCGACGCTCGAAACCCCAGGCGGCGGGCTTCGGCGCCTTTGCGATGGAACAGCGCATCGCCGGGACGGAGACCCTGGTGGAAGCCGAGGGCTTGACGGCGCTGGCCGATGTGCGCGGCGCGGGCGCCATGGCCTCCGGCTTTGGCGGCGATGACTCGCCGATGCGCGCGCGGCCGGCCTCTGAAGCCGCCGCTATGGGCCAGGATGGTGTCCTCTCCGTCCATCACCTGAAAAAATCCTACCGGATGCGCCGCATCATCGAAGATGTGAGCATGGTGGTGCGCCGCGGCGAGGCGGTCGGCCTGCTGGGTCCCAACGGCGCTGGCAAGACAACTCTTTTTTACATGATTTCGGGGCTGATCCGGCCCGACGCGGGCGCCATCGAGCTCGACGGGCATGACGTGACGCGGCTGCCGATGTACCGGCGCGCGCGCCTTGGCATCGGCTATCTGCCGCAAGAGCCCTCGATCTTCAAGGGCCTCAGCGTCGAGGACAATATCCGGGCCGTCCTCGAAATCACCCAGCATGACCGGGACAGGCGCGAACTGGAGCTCGAGGCGCTGCTCGATGAGTTCGACATCAAGGCCCTGCGCAAATCGCCGGCGATCGCCCTTTCCGGCGGCGAGCGGCGCCGCTGCGAGATCGCCCGCGCGCTGGCGAGCCGCCCATCCTTCATCCTTCTCGACGAACCTTTCGCGGGCATCGACCCGATCGCGGTCGCCGATATCCAGATTCTCGTCCATCACCTGAAAAAGCGCGGCATCGGCGTTCTCATCACCGATCACAACGTGCGCGAAACCCTCGGACTGATCGACCGCGCCTATATCATTCATGCGGGGCGCGTGCTGACGGAGGGCGCTCCGGTCGACATCATCGCCCATGCCGATGTGCGCCGTTTCTATCTCGGCGACGATTTCGAGCTTTGAGCCGGCTCAGCCGGGGGCGCCGCGTGGTTTGAGCCGCGTCGCTGCGAAAAAATTTCCAATAAAATTGAATCGAGGGCGTGCAACCGCGCGTTTTATGCTATAAGCAAGAAATGGGCCGTTTCCTACCCCGGGCTCTTCAAGGTTGGCATAAATATGGCGCTTGGCACCAAGCTCATGATGCGCCAGGGACAGTCCCTGGTCATGACTCCGCAGCTTTTGCAGGCGATCAAGCTTCTGCAATTCTCCAACATGGAGCTGACCGCTTTCGTTCAGGAGGAGCTCGAACGCAACCCTTTGCTCGAGCGCTCGGACGAGGCGCCTGACCGAATTGATGCGCCCGGCGTTGAAACGGTCGCCGACGTGGCGGACGCCGCGCTCGGTCAGGATTTCAACGAACCCGCCGAGACGGACTGGACTTCGGAATCGTTTGCGACCGATCGCGTCGCCCTCGAGGGCAGTCTCGGAACCGAATTGTCCAACACCTTCGATGACGACAGGGCGGCGACCCCGCTCGAATATGTGGAGCGCCACGAAGGCGCGGGCCTGTCTGCGACCTCTTGGTCCGGCTCGTCCGGGGGCGGAGCCGGCGACGGCGAGGCGCCCAATCTCGAAGCCTATGCGGCGGTGCAGATCAACCTCAAGGATCATCTTGAAGGACAATTGACCCTGGCGACGCGCGATCCGGTCGAACGGCTGATTGGTCAGGTCCTGATCGATTCGGTCGATGACGCCGGCTACTACGCCGGCTCGCTCGCCGAGACGGCGGCGCGTCTGCAGATTCCGATCGAGCGCGTCGAGCGCATTCTCGCCCTCATTCAGACCTTCGAGCCCTCCGGCGTCGGCGCGCGCGACCTCGCCGAATGCCTCGCCATCCAACTGCGCGAACGCGACCGATTCGATCCGGCGATGAAAGCGCTCGTCGCCAATCTCCCTCTTCTGGCCAAGCGCGATTTTTCCGCCTTGCGCAAGATCTGCAATGTCGATGAGGAGGACATCGCCGACATGCTGGCGGAGATCCGGCAGCTCGATCCGAAGCCCGGGCGGGCGTTTGGCGGCGGCTCGATCCAGCCTCTCGTCCCTGACGTCATCGTCCGCGCCGCGGCCGGGGGCGCCTGGCATGTCGAATTGAATACGGAAGTGCTGCCCCGCATACTCGTCAACAACAGCTATGCCGCGCGGGTGACGAAGAACAACGCCAGCGATGTCGACAGGACCTTCATGTCGACCTGCCTGCAGACCGCCAACTGGCTGACGAAAAGTCTGGAGCAGCGGGCCCGCACGATTTTGAAAGTTTCAAGCGAAATCGTGCGTCAGCAGGACGCCTTTTTCCAGCACGGGGTCGAGCATTTGCGGCCCCTCAACCTCAAGACCATCGCCGAGGCGATCGGCATGCACGAATCGACGGTCTCCCGCGTCACCTCGAACAAATATATGGCGACCCCGCGCGGCCTGTTCGAACTGAAATATTTTTTCACCGCGTCGATCGCCGCGAACAATGGGGGCGATGCGCATTCCGCCGAATCGGTGCGCTTCCGCATCCGCCACATGATCGAGCGGGAAAGCCCGGAAGACATCCTGTCCGACGATGCGATCGTGGCCAAACTGAAGGAAGTCAATATCGACATTGCGCGTCGCACGGTGGCCAAATATCGCGAAAGCCTGAAAATTCGCTCCTCGGTCGAAAGGCGCCGTGAAAAAGCGCAGATGTAATGAATATGATCCGGGGCTGAAAAACGCTGGGGATGAATGTTCAATTGCGGCATGAAATCGGCGAACCGAAAAATGCGGGATAAGCGCGCGGAACAACGCGCCATCTCGCATTTGGGCCCCAGACCTTCACGCAAATCTCGTCGGCTATGCCTTGAACCGCCGCAGGGCGCTCTTATATCGCCGTCCGGAGGGGCG
>Ga0181530_10000120_pt1 | contig 94953 bp, 69 predicted proteins | sample PEATcosm2014_Bin_42_FD_119769 | JGI IMG/M metagenome (GOLD analysis project Ga0181530, IMG submission 119769) | Peatland microbial communities from MTU Mesocosm Facility, Houghton, MI, USA - PEATcosm2014_Bin10_60_metaG | ecosystem: Environmental > Terrestrial > Soil > Wetlands > Peat | place...
ATGCTCGTGGGCGCGTTTGAGCTCACGAGTTTTTTGCTCGACGCGCTGTTCCAGGGTGTGAGTCCAGGCCAGGTTCTCGTTGTGTTCAGACTGCAGCTGGCGGCTCATGCCGTTGAAGGAATCGGCGAGTTCGCCAATTTCATCCTTGGATTGCACATCAATCTGGTAGCCCAGATCGCCTGCCGCGAGGCGCTCGGTGCCACGCCGGAGCGCGGTCACAGGAACCCCGACGATCCGCCAGACAAAGAACCAACTCAGCGGAGCGATCAGCAGAAGAGCGCAGGCGGTGTAGGCGATCATGCGGCGGGTGCTTTCAGCCAGCTGTACGTCGGCCCTCTGCAAAGAGAGGTTGGTGTCGAGCACGCCGAGGATTTGCTGCTCGGCGGGATGGGCGTGGCAGGCGGCATTGGAGCAGGCGGGCTGGTTCTCGATGGGCGTAATGATGCCCAGTACGCGGGTTCCGCCAAGGTTGCGATAAATGCGAAAGCGGTCGGGGCGATTCAGGCGGGCCAGCGGCTGCGACTGGGCATGGCAGGCGTAGCAGGCCTCGGCTCTCTTGTCCACCACATGATTGAGCTCCGCCGGATCGGTGGTGTAAGTGATTCTGCCTTCCTTGTCGAAGACGCGGATTTTCACCATGCCCGGCTCACCGGCGATGGTCTGGATGGAGCGATAGAGTCCCTCGCGGTCGTTGCGCAGCATGTAGTCGGTGGTGCTGTGCTGGATCACACCGCTGACGCGCTCGGCGCTGAGCAGCGTGATCTGTTCCAGATGCTGGCGGTGCAGACGGACGTTAAGGTAGCCGAGCAGGGCAAAAATGATGACCATCGTGCCCAGCAGAAGCAGGTTCAACTTGGCGCTGAGACTATGCGTCAGGCGCAGCCAGCGAAAGCGAGTTGGTTCAGTCTCCGGCATGTTCCGGCACCGGGGAAACGGCTGACGGCACGACGTTCAGCGCCGGCAGGCGCCTCCGAAAGAGTTCTTCCTCGGGGAAGATGGGTAGATACTGCACGGCCAACCTGAACAGGGCAAAGCCCATGGCAACGATCATCAAAGTGATCGAGAACTCGGTCCACTTCGGCACGTAATGGTGCCCGGCGAATGTCTCAAATCCGATGAGACTGACATTCAGGCGATTGGTGATGAAGCCGAACAGACTGAGGATCGAAGCCAGATACAAGCCGTTGGGCGAGAGTCTGATTTTCTTGAAGCTGAGCAGGGTGATGGGGATCACGAAGGACAGCGCCAGTTCAAGCCACAGGAAGTAAGCTTCATAGCTGGGCTTAATGATTTGGCGGAGCATATCCCGATGAAAGTAATCCTGGAAGCGGAGCAGGGCATTAATCCAGAGAGCGACCAGCAAGGCCCCGCCCAGCCGGACCAGGACCGGAAGTTCGAGATGACGGCCGAGAGCCTTTGCGCTCTGCGTGGACTCGAAGATCGTCATTGCTAAACCAACCGCAACCGCCGAACCAAAGAAGAAGAACGGCAGCGCGGGCGAGTACCAGAACGGATGCAGCTTGCTCGGCATGATTAAGTACAGCGATCCGAGCGAACTCTGGTGCAGAGTCGAGAGCAGGATGCCCGCCACGATCAATAGCGGGTATATCTTGTGAATCCACTTGATTGGTGTCTTGAGATTGAAGCGCTCGAAGACACTCGGGAGAAATTCAAAGAAGAGCACCGTGGTGTAGGTCATCACGCACATGCCCACCTCAAACATCACCGAATGCGGGTTCATGTAAATGAGCTGGTGCCAGATGTACCAGGGACGGCCGAGATCGAACAGCAGCCCGACAATGAAAAGCAAATAGCCGAGGAAGGCCGTCAAGACCGCGGGACGCACAACGCTATGCAGGCTTTCGACGTTGAACAAATAGACCGCACCCACCATGCAGAAGCCGCCGGCAGCCAGCATTACGCCGCACAGGCAGTCGAAGCCGATCCAGAAGCCCCAGGGGAACTGGTCGGACATGTTTGTGACTGCGCCCAGGCCGCGGGAATAGCGAATAATGGTGGAGTAAAAGCCGAGGGCCATGATCACGATGAATACAACTTTCCAGAAAGTAAGCTTGATTTTCATCGCGCACCACCGTTCTTCTTTTCGTTGGCTTCGGCGGCAGCCACCTCGTCGCGGCGATGGGAAATCCAGTAAATGCCTCCCAGCACCAGCGACCACACCGGAATGAAGTCTGGCACTTTCTCCATGACCTTACCGGTGTATTCCGGCATGGGCGTGTCGCCAATTTTTTCCGATGCCGGATAGCCGAATTCCTCGACTTTCACGCCGGCAAGAATGAGGACGCAGGTACCGCCAACTTCGTGGAGCCCGTAAATGCGAGGCAGGTAGGTGGATGGATTCTGCCGGATGCGGTCCTGCGCTTCCTTCACGAGGTCATCGCGGTCGCCGAACTTGGTAGCGCCCGTGGGACAGATTTCGGCGCATGCCGTCTGCTTGCCGGCGACGACGCGGTCGGGACACATAATGCATTTGCGCACTCGCGGATTCAGCGAACCCCATTCGTACTTGGGCTGGCTGAAGGCGCAAGACACCATGCAATAACGGCAGCCGATGCACTTCCACACGTCATATACAACTGGTCCTTCTTTCGTCTTGTGGAAGGCCCCAACCGGACAAGCCGAAGCACACGCGGGGTGTTCACAGTGCATGCACAGCCGCCGCATGAACTTGTCGCCTTTCGTCATGACGACCGTGTACTTGTGTTCTGATTGCCGTTCCTCGGCGGCGATCGCATCGTTGTAAGGAAGTTTGTTTTGGCTGGCACAAGCCACTTCACACTGCTTGCACCCGATGCAGATCGTGGAATCGTATAAGAGCGCTTTGCTCATGAAGAATGTCTCCTCGGGCCTGGCTGTTCGAGCAGACAGAGCCGCCCCGACAAACCGTTTCGACCGACGCCTTGAGCTGAATGAGGGAAAAAGGAACGATTACCGGGGTAACCCTAAACGGAATCGGACCGATAGTGAGCTGCTAACCTCATCAGATCAGAGGCTGTCGCGAAATTCAGCAGCTTCAGACAGCTAAGAGTTTCATCGATTAAACATCTCTCAGCCGTGACCGGCATCACTTTTGTGCGTGACGCGGATCAATATGTTTTCAGGGCCCTGGCAAGGACGGCCGAGGCGTTGCTTTTCGCAGCAGCGCATGATGTGGATCGCATCAGCCAGTGGTGCGCCCTCCCAACTAGCTGATAGCACGCTGGTTCGGAGCATGTAGCCACGTGTGCACGGCGGAATCGCCGCGTCTCTTGTTGTGACTTGCAACGGCGTTCACTGCTGAGTTCTTGCGCAGGTCTCTTCTCTAGGGAAAGCTCGATCGCGCTATCTCATTCATAAATCAAGAGATGCATGTGAGCGAAGCTTGATGTCCCCGGTCTAGTTCGGTATGGCCTGGGGATTGCTTTTAGGAAAGGTGACGAGCAGCTCCGAAAGAAGAGGGCGCTCCGGGCGAGGTGAGTTATGACAGTCATCCTGGTACTGCTTACATTCGGCCTCTTTCTAATGATTGATTATGTGCGTGGTCAGAAACTGGCAAAGCAACCCGTTCTGCAAGCCGTTCCTCGTGAAGCACCGCCGCGAATGGTTCCGGCGTTGGTAGCGGGCTTCCAGGTTCCTGAGAATTTGCGCTATCACGCGGGGCATACCTGGGCGCTGAGCGAAAGCCGCGAACTGGTGCGGGTGGGCATGGATGATTTCGCGTCGAAGCTGGTAGGGAAGATTGACAGCATTGTGCTGCCGCAGCGCGGGCGCTGGGTCCGGCAAGGACAAAAGATTTGGACGATCTTCCGGGACGGCAAATCGGTGGACATGATATCGCCGATCGAAGGCACGGTCAGTGACATCAACGAAGCTGCGATGAAGGACCCGGAACTGGCGCGGAAGGATCCGTACGGAGAAGGCTGGCTGGTGACCGTCCAAGCTCCGGACACTAAGACCAACTTCCGCAACCTGTTTGGCGGCATGCTGGCGCGGGTGTGGACCGAAGAGTCGGCGCTGCGGCTGCGGAAGAGAATGCCGATCGCGATGGCCAGCGCGCTGGCGCAAGATGGCGGCGTGGCGGTGGATGACATCACGCAGCACCTGCCCGATCAGGATTGGGCCACGCTGACCAAGGAGTTCTTTCTCTCATAAGCCGTTGTCCTGACTTAGGCGACGGCCGGGTAAGCCTCGCACGAACCTCCTGATTTCGCCGCCCGGAATCGATCCCGGGCGGCTTTCTTATTTCCAGAGGAATGGTTCAGTCGGACAGCGCGTCTTCGGGGACAGGGCGAGAGAAGGAGCGAAAAATCCACGCGCCGACCACCACGGCTGAGGTCAGCATAACTACACGCAGGTATTGGGCGGCGGGCAGGGCGGCATCGCCGAAGATAGTGCGCAACAGGCCGAAGCTTGCGCTGCTGGTGCAGAGGACGAAGTACAGACGCTCCGGGGCACAACGCGAAATGCTCACCAGCCATGCAAGGGTGGAGGCGACGATGACGTAGATCGCGACCAGAATCATGGCTGAAACTGCGCCGGGAGCGTGAAGCGCCAGCGCAAGCCGGGGCGAGACGAAGCCGTGAAGCGCAATCCCCAGGAACACGAGGGAGTGAACGAGGGCGATCACGGCGCGCTTGCGATTGGTGAGGATGCTGAACTCGGTCATAAGCAGCTAATCAAGTTTCGCGTGCCAGGTGCGGATTGTGTCGTGATTTTTGGTACTGCGTGTTGTGATTGGGATCACAGTCAGCTGTTGCATCAGGCAAGAACGGGGCACGTTTCTGGCAATCCCGCGGGGAGATCGCCCTAAACGGCGAAGATAGCGAAGGACGCAAGGAACGGTTGTCGGGAGGCGCCAGTGTGGTATCAGGGGAAACGAGGTGGTACCATCGCGGGCGATATGACTACTCGAAACTTTGCATTTCGATTGCTCGGGCTACTGGCCTTCGGGTTAATGGTGGCTGCTCAGGGACAGACGACGGCTGCGCCTACCCACCCGGTTGTGCTGCACGCTGCTCGCTTGCTGGACGTCAAGACCGGACATATGGCCAAGCCGGGCGAGGTTCTGGTTCAGGGGGAGCGCATCGTCGAGGTGGGAAGTTCGGTGAGGCGTCCGGCGGGAGCGGAAGTGATTGACCTGGGGGATTGCACCCTGCTTCCGGGATTGATTGACGCGCACATCCATCTTTTTCTTCACCCCGGTGCGGAGGACCTGCAGACGGTCGAGGAATCGGTGCCGCAACGCACAATCCTGGCGACGCTGGCGGCGCGCAATGACCTGATGGCGGGCTTTACCGCCGAGCGCGACATGGGGACGGAGGGCGCGGGGTCGGCCGATACTGCGGTGCGCGATGCGATTAACGAGGGGCTCATCCCAGGACCGCGGCTGCGCATCAGCGGGAACGCGGTGAATATCCTGGGCGGGCATGAGGATGCGCTTGGCTACAACCCGGAACAGCATGTTCTGCCGAATGCCGACTATGCGAATAACGCAGACGAACTCGTCACGGTGATGCGGCGCCAGTTCAAGGAAGGCGCGGACTTTACCAAGATCTATGAGACCGGGGCAGATCGGATCCGGGATGGGAAGTTCACGACCGTGTATCAGTACACGGAGCCACAATTGGAGGCTGCGGTCAAGGAGGCGGCGCGATTAGGCAAACGGGTTGCGGTTCATGCGACCGGAGAACCGGGGACACTTTACGCGGCGCAGGCGGGAGTGGCTTCTATTGATCATGCCAACCAGCTTGGCGACGAGACCATGCGGCTGATGAAGGAGAAACAGATCTTTGCGGTGCCGACATTCACGATATTCGAATATTTTGCGGAGCACGCGGCCACGGCGGCGCAGGCTGCGCGCGAGCACGAGATGCTCGATGCAAAAGCACAGGATTTCAAGAAGCAAGTTGCGGCGGGAGTGCCCATGGCAGTCGGATCGGACGTGGGGCCGTTCCCGCACGGCACGCAGGCGCGGGAGTTCGTGCTGATGGTGAAGTACGGTATGGCGCCGCTGGCGGTGCTGCAGGCGGATCTGCTGAACGGTGCGAAACTGCTGGGCTGGGAAGGGCAGATCGGAGCACTGGAGCCGGGATATCTGGCAGATGTGATTGCGGTGCCGGGCGATCCGCTGGAGGACATCGGAGTCTTGCAGAAGGTTGGGTTTGTAATGAAGGGCGGGGTTATCTACAAGAAGTAGTGGAGGCTGCGGGCCAACCTCTGGAACGCCAAATCAAGCAGTGGGCAGCGTGCAATTCGCCGGAAATGACAGCGGGCGTGCGGCCGGTTAGGTAAGAACTTGGACGCGAACCTGCAAAACTGTGCACAGTTACCCTCGATTCCCCACAACGCGCGAAGCTTAACAACTTGATTCTGCACCACTTGCGGCGATTCTAATGCTGGGTGGCTGGAGGACTAATTGCGCCTTCGTGGGCGCTCGGCCGACCAAGGCGAGCGCCTATGACTTCCCGCAGATTCCGAGAGTTGTTTCGCGGCCGCGCCACAGTACTGGTAGCGAGTTGTATTTTTTGTCCGGCGCTGTTCGCGCAAGGGCCTCTGCCAGACGCGCCGTCGGTTGAGCCGACGCCCGCAGTCGTGGTCACACCTACCAGGGAATTCGGGGAGCACAAGTTCTGGGACAAGCAGAATTGCGCGCTCTTTGCAGTGTCGGCGGCCTTGAGCGGGGCAGATTTCGCGGTGACGCGCGCCAACCTGCAAAGCGGTGGGCGAGAACTGAATCCGATGGTTCGCGTGTTCGGCCGCTCGACTCCGGGCCTGGCCATGAACTTTGCGGCCGAGACGGCGGGAGTGATCGGCCTCAGCTACTTCTTCCACAAGACGGGTCACCACAAGCTGGAACGGATCGTCACCATGGTCAACAGCAGCCTTTCGGCAGGGGCTGTGAGCTACGGACTGGCAAACCGATAGGAGGCCGTCCCGTCTCCCAGCTTCTCCTTTTCTTCTTTCTTCCTTAGCTGAACTTCATTGGATTTCCCCCGACCTGCGCTGCGGCAAGGTGGGACGCACCCGTCTGGCGGCGGCAGATGTTAGCCTGTAGATGCGGCTGGTTCGAAGCCCGGGTACAGACTGTTGGATAGGAGACCTATCGCATGAAAATCGCCAATGATGTCACGGAGTTGATCGGCAATACGCCGCTGGTGCGGCTGAACAAGGTTACGGCAGGTTGCGTCGCGGAGGTGGTGGCCAAGCTGGAGAGCCAGAATCCGCTGGCCAGCGTGAAGGATCGCATCGGCGTGAGCATGATTGTCGAGGCCGAGCGCGCGGGAAAGATTGAGCCGGGCAAGACCGTGCTGATCGAGCCGACCAGCGGCAACACCGGGATTGGGCTGGCATTTGTGGCTGCCGTGAAGGGCTACAAGCTGATCCTGACCATGCCGGAAACGATGAGCCTGGAGCGGCGCGTGCTCCTGCTGGCCTTCGGGGCGGAGATCGTTCTCACACCGGGCCCGAGGGGGATGCCGGGCGCCATTCTCAAAGCGAAAGAGATTCTGGCCAATACTCCCAACGGCTACATGCTGCAGCAGTTCGACAACGCCGCCAATCCCAAGATTCACTTCGAAACCACTGGTCCTGAGATTTGGAACGATACCGACGGGCGCGCCGACATTTTGATTTCGGGCGTGGGCACAGGCGGAACTCTCACCGGCGTGTGCCAGTACATCAAGGCGAAGAAGCCTTCGTTCAAGGCGGTGGCCGTGGAACCTGCGGACAGCCCGGTGCTGTCGGGCGGTAAGCCGTCGCCGCATAAGATTCAGGGCATCGGCGCCGGTTTCGTCCCCAGCATCCTGCGCACCGACTACATTGATGAGGTCATCACGGTAACGAACGACGAAGCCATCGCGATGGCGCGGCGGTTGCCGCTGGAAGAAGGGCTGCTGGTCGGGATCTCTTCCGGCGCGGCGGTGGTCGCGGCCTTGAAGGTCGGGAGGCGGCCGGAGAATGCGGGCAAGATGATCGTTGTCGTCCTGCCGTCTTTCGGCGAACGCTATCTCAGCAGTATTCTGTTTCAGGAGCTGCGGGATAAGGCGCTGCAGATTCCAACGGCGTCGCTCCCAGTGTGAATCATGCCCCACTTGCTGTCGCTAATTCGCGAAGACGTGGCCACGGTGATAGAACGTGATCCCGCGGCCAAATCGCGCATGGAAGTGTTTCTCTGCTACTCGGGGCTGCATGCGGTGTGGTTCTACCGCGTCAATCACTGGTTGTGGAATCATCGCTTGTTCCTCGCGGGACGATGGCTGTCGCAGGTCGCGCGTCTGCTGACCGGAATCGAGATTCATCCTGGGGCGAAGCTGGGGCGGCGGTTGTTCATTGATCACGGCATGGGGGTGGTGATCGGAGAGACGGCGATCGTGGGCGATGACGTGACCCTGTTTCAGGGCGTGACCTTGGGAGGCACGGGCAAGGAGCACGGCAAGCGGCATCCCACGATCGAAGACAACGTGGTGGTCGGCGGAGGCGCGAAGATTCTGGGCAATATCACGGTGGGAAGAAATTGCCGGATCGGAGCGGGTTCGGTGGTTTTGCGCAACGTGCCCGAGCACTCCACGGTGGTTGGCGTGCCCGGACACATCATTTTCCGCGAAGGAAAACGCGTGGTGATTACGGATCCCAAGCAGATCGCCGACCCGTTGTCGGAGGCGCTGGCGGCAGTGGCGACAGAAGTGAGCAAGCTGCGTGAGCGGGTGCAGCGGCTGGAAGGACCGGAAGCGAAGAGCGAGCCGATGCCGGCGTCGCTACAGCAGATGATGGAAGACATTGACTATCAGATTTAGGCGGTCAATCCCTCAGAAGTACAGTCAGAGGTATTCCGATGCGTGAGTTCGAGAGGCTAATTGAGGCCGCGAAGCGGGGTGACCTTGCCGATGTCAGAGCGATTATTCAGAGCCATGCCGGGCTTATGAACCAACGGGATCAATCCGGCGCCACGGCCCTTCACTACGCGGCGCTCGGTGGACATCGCTCTGTCGTTCAGGAGTTAGTAAGACAGGGCGCCGAAATCAACGCTACTGACGGTCAATTCGGCGCTACCCCTACGGGATGGGCGATCGAATACCTGCGAGAAATGGGTGGGTTCCTGGCAATTGAGCTGGACGACTTTGCATATGCAATACGACGAGGTGAGGTCGAATGGGTTGCACGATTCCTTGGACGCTTCCCTGCTTTTCGCGAAGCGAGTGACACTCAGGGAAAACCATTCAAACAGCTTGCCCGGCAAAGTGGAAATCAGGAAATCGCGAATTTATTTGGTTCAACTCTTACGTAAGCGACCGCAGAAGTTTGTGGAGAGCTAGGCGGACTCAGATTTCCTGGCGGGCCAGGCGCATGGAGTTGGCCACGACCGACACACTGGAAAGCAGCATGGCCGTGGCAGCCATGATGGGATTCAGAATGCCGGCGACGGCGAGAGTGATGCCGACGGAGTTGTAGAAAAAGGCCCAGAAGAGATTCTGACGCACGAGGCGCATGGTTTTCCGGGAGAGGTCGAAGACGTCGAGAATCTTGCGCAGCGAGCTATTCATCAGGACGACGGCGGCGGCTTCGATGGCGATATCGGTGCCCGAGCCCATGGCGATGCCGAGATCGGCCTGAGCCAGGGCGGGGGCGTCGTTAATGCCGTCGCCGACCATGGCCACGGTCGCGCCCTTCTCTTGCAGCCGGCGCACCACTTCGACTTTTTCCTCGGGAAGGACTTCGGCTTCCGAGGAGTAGGTTCCGAGACATGAAGCCACCCATTTCGTGGTGACGAGCGCGTCTCCGGAAACGAGGTGAACTGCGACTCCTCTGCGTTTGAGTTCCGCGGCCAGCTCGATCGCTTCCGGCTTCAGCTTGTCGCCGAAGGCGGCGAGAGCGCGCAGCTCGCCGTCCCACCCGACAAAGGAGACGGTCTTGCCTTCCTCCTCCCAGGCGCGAGCCTGCACATCAGTGGCGTAGCTGATCCGGACACCAAGTTCTTTCACGAGGCGGCGGTTGCCGGCAAAAACATGATTGTCGCCGACGATGCCGGTGATGCCTCGGCCTTTGTGAATTTCGAGAGCGCTGGCGTCACGCGGGGTTGTACCTTGCTGGCTAGCAAATTCGGCGACGGCCCTTCCCAGGGGATGTTCAGAATACTGTTCGAGAGAAGCAAGAAGAAACAGCGCTTCGTCGTGTGACTTGAAGTCGAGTACGTTGCCGGAAGAAGAACTGGAAGCGGAGGACCACGACCCGGTCGGCAGAGAAATGCCGGCCGCGGCTCCGGCGGGAACAGGCTGGGGACAAGGCTCATGGCATAGCACAAGCTCCAGCAGGGAGAACTTCCCTTCCGTAACTGTGCCTGTCTTGTCGAGGATCACGGTGTCTATTTTGCGAAGCGTCTCGAGCACGCGGCTGTCGCGGATTAGAATGCCGCGGCGCGACGCCGCGCCGAAGGCGGCGGTAATGGCCAATGGAGTCGCCAGGCCCAGCGCGCAAGGGCAGGCGATCACCAGCACGGTGACCGCGCGCATCAGGGATTGAGCCAGACTGGCCGTGCCCGAAATCCAGGTAAAGAAAAATGTCAGGAGCGCGACCAGTACAACGCACGGAACAAAAATGCGAGAGACGCGATCCACCACGTGCTCAATCTCGCAGCGGCTGCTGAGGGCTTGCTCGACGAGGGTAATAATGCGGGACAAGGTCGAATCGCCGGCGGACTTCGTGGCGCGCACACTCAAGACGCCGTCCAGGTTGACGCTGCCCGCGGCTACGACTTCTCCGGGACGCTTGCCTACGGGAACCGATTCGCCGGTCAGCAGGGATTCATCGGCGTGGGACTCGCCTTCGACGACGATGCCATCGGCAGGAATGCGCTCGCCGGCCTTGACCATAAAAACAGCTCCCGGCTCGAGTGCGTCCACGCTGACAAAGCGCTCGGAACCCTTAGCCAGCAGGCGAACCTTGTTGGGCATCATGCGGTGCAGGAGAGAAATCCAGCGGGAGACCTTCTCCTTGGCGCCGTGTTCGATGAGTTTCCCGGCCAGCACCAGGACCACGATGACGGTGGCGGTGTCGAAGTACAAATGGATCTCGCCGCGGAATGCCTGCACTACGCTGTAGCCGTAGGCGGCGAGAATGCCGAGGGCCAGCAGAGATTCCATGCGAATGGTGCGGTTCAGCAGGCCTCGCCAGGCCAAGCGCAAGACCGGCTGCGCGCAGTAGAAGACTACGGGAGTAGCAAGGGCCATCAGGACAAACGGCAGGCCGCGGCGCACGCTGCCCGAAATTTGCTCGAAGTAGCCGGCATAAAGGGCGAGGCTGAAGCTCATGACGTTGGCCCAGAGAAAAGCGGCCAGGCCGGTGCGGATGATCAGGTCGCGGCGTTCGCGGTCGGCGGCCTCGGTGTCGTCGGCGTACTCCTGAGCTTTGTAGCCAAGACTGGCGATTCGGCTGACGATGCGCTCCGGGGGAAGTATCTGGGGATGGTATTGCACCTTGACCAAGTCGGAAGCGAAAGAGGCTTCCGCTTTCACGACTCCCGGCACAGCGGCCAACGCGTGTTCGATGAGCCATGCGCAGGAAGTGCACCACATGCCGGAGACGTGAAGGAGCAATTCTTCCCTGACGCCGGCGAGAACGTCAGCGGCAGGGCCGGGCGGGGCATCTGCACGGGCAGGATTTGAAATGAGTCCGAGCTGAAGACTGCGCTGGAAGAGTTCGGTTTGGCGAATATCCTGGCCAGCACGGATGGTGCCGCTTTCCCACAGAATGAGAAAGACGTTCATGCAGCCGAGGCAGCAGAAGTAGCGGTGGGCGTCGCCCACGCGCTGGCGCAAGGGATGCTTGCCGCATCCCAAGCTGCACAAATCGCATTCTCTGCCCGTGGTCATCTTAGTGTGAGTGCCCGGAACTTGCGTTTACGGGCTTGCCATGCTGGTCCAGAAACACAGGATTCGTACGCCTGGTAACGACATAACAGAAAACCAGAATACCGATGAAAAGCACAAAGACAACGCCGAGGAAATAGGCGAGGGGGGCTGGTTTTCTGCGTGGGTGATTTGATCCGACGGCCATGCTCATGCTCCAACTCCTAAGAATAGACTACGTGCTGTGCCCCCGAGCGTGCTGCGGAGCTTCGCTCCGCCGGACAGCTGATCACCCCGCCACGCCAAAACCGGGCGTGTCGGGGACCCCGACCGAGGGCGGCTGCCCCCACATGAGTGGTCCTATCGTGAATCGGCGAAGGGCGTAATAAATGTCTCTTCCTCCGAGTCTGTTTCATTTCCCACGCGGCTGACCAGGTGGAAGTGATTGACGCCTGGGGCGAGGGATACAGAGGGCGGGGCGGCGATTTCGAATTCGCGCTGCATCATCTGCCCGGGATCGACCACAACGGCGTTTTCAAAATCGGAGAAACGAGTGCCGGGCAGCCCTTCAATGGAGAACTGAGCGATGGCCTGCACGTGTCCACGATTGGCCACCTGCACGCGGAAGCGGTTGTAGATGGTTCCATCTTTTCCGACGCGGTACATAGTGGTGCGGTCGGGCGCGATGCGAACCAGCACGGCGCGCCGCATGGCGAGAGCTGTGAACAGGCCAGTGGCGTAAAAGAGGATGATCAACAGCACGACGACGCGTTTGGCGTTGCGCAAGCCGAGCTTTTGATACCACGGTTTGCCGCCGGTTCCGAGCTTTTCGCCGCGCTCTCCCCAAACGTAGTGGATCAGTCCTTGCTTGCCCAGGCGGGCGAGGACGTCCACGCATGCGTCAATGCATTCGCCGCAGTGGATGCATTCAATCTGGTAAGGCGAGGTGCGGATGTCAATGCCCATGTGGCAGACACGAACGCACTTCTTGCATTCGATGCATTCCCGGCCTTCGTCGCGGTACTGAACGATCAGGGTGTCGTTGTCGCCGAGCATTCCCTGCAGGTACCCGTAAGGACAAACGGTGGTGCAGAAACGCTGGCGAAGAAAGAGGAAGTCCAGGAGGGTGAGCAGCGTAGTGGTGGCGCCGGCGATGCCGCCGGCAGTCTTGATGTCGAACGCCAGCAAGCGGTGGAGAAGATCGCGGGGCTGGACAAAATAGGAAATGAAGACAAAGGCCAGGACGACCGAGGCGGCAGCGGCAATGGCGTAAAACAGAAACTGGCTGAGGAATTTCCGCGGTCCGGCGCTCCAGCGCACGTACTTGTTCACGGTGCGGGTGAGCTTGCTCTCGAGGGTGATCGAGGCCTCACTGAAGATCATCTGCGGGCATAGGTATCCGCAGTAAACGCGGCCATAGAACATGGCCATGGCGGCAACGATGAACATCAGAAACATCAGCGAGAAAAAGATGATGGAGAATTCGCTGATCCAGAGCTCGTAGCCGAAAAAGTAGAAGCGTTGATGCGGAATGTCGGCGCGCATCAGGTTGGCGAAAGGAAGAGCAAAGAAGATGACGACGCAGATGATGTGGATGACCTTGCGAAAACGGTGATAGGCAAACGATTTGTGCGGCGGCAGCGGAGGTTTGCGGTCGCACTGCCGCGACAGCGTCGTAGACACGGAGATATTGGGGTTCGTCGGCTTGACGTCAGTGGTGGGCATGCATGTGGCTCCCCATTATGAGCATGCCGGCCATGCTGCCGCGCCAGAGCAGCAAAACTCCCATCAGCGTGACCCCGGCCGCAGCCAACTGGCTTCCCCAACGATTCAGACTGATCCGAAGAGCAGAGGAGAACATGCCCAACACCAGCAGCGCTCCGGCGGTGCCGAGGCCAAAAGCCAGCATGGTGGCGGCGCCAGAGAATGCAGAGCCAGTGGCCATAGCCTTGAACAATGCAGCGTAGATGAGCCCACAAGGCAGGAAGCCCAGCGCCAAGCCAAGAAGAAACCGGTTGCCTGCCCCCTGGGCGGAGAATAGTTTGCCTACCCGCCGGAGGAATGACGACGGAATGCGGAACAAACTGTTTCCGAGCAAACTCGGCGGGATAATCCCCAGCATCGAGATTCCCACTACGATCATCAGTGCGCCGGCGACGAGAGCGAGGATGTGGCTGAAGCCCGCCATGCGCCCGAGCAAACCCAGAGTTCCGCCAGCCACGCCCGCGATGGCGCCAAGTAGTGAGTAAGTCAGGATTCGTCCCGCGTTGTAGGCCAGGTGATTGCGGAGAAGAGGCGGGACGGGCGAGACATTTTTCTGTAACTGGCTGACGGCCACGCTGTAAGAGAGGACGATGGGGCCGCACATCTGCACACAATGCAAGCTGCTGACCAGCCCCAGCATAAACATGACGCCAAACTCAAGCGGCGTCACGGAGTCCTCGGTGGAGAGGCGGGCTGCGCCACGCTGCCGTGATAGTGAATCCTGGTGTTAGGCGTGGGGACGGTGACGCACTCGCGATAGAACTCAAATTTCTTCATTGTGACGGCATGGGTGGGACAGCGAGACGCACAGAGTCCGCAACGGATGCAAGTGGTCTCGTCCTTCAGCATGACGCCGCCGAGAGCGTCGAGTTCCGTCGGATCCATAGAGCGCAACTCATCCCGAGTGATGCCCAGCGTACCGGCGACCATGTCGTGCCACTGTTCGTCCTGACACAGCTGGCTGAGCCCGACAAGGCGAATGATGTTTTGCGGGCACACATCAACGCAGCCGTTGCAGCCAATGCAGGTGGAGGTATCGAAGACGGTGTTGATGTTGCAGCGCAGGCAGCGCGAGGCCTGGCGGTGGGCGTCTTCGACGGGAAAGTCTTCTTCGATGATGGCCAGCGAGGTCGAGCGCTGGTTTGCCTCCAGCACCGGCGGAGTGGCGCGGGGCAGGCGTTCCCAACCCTCGGCCATGGTGTAGACGGCAGGGGCCCAGTGGCTGCGCACGACAATGTCGGTACGAGTGCCGCGCAGAAAATCGTGCATGGAGCGGGCAGCGATCTGCGCGGAGGCGATGGCGTCAATGAAAAGCCGGGGCCCGTGGGCGATGTCTCCGCAGGCGAAAACATCCGGCGCCGTGGTCTGATAGGTCTCGCGATTGACCTTGATCAGCCCGCGTTCGCTTTGGACTCCGTCTTCCGGCTTGAGGAACGAGAGGTCAGAGGTCTGGCCGATGGCATAAATAACGGTATCTGCCGGAATGTCTTCGACGTCGGTCTCGTCAAAACTCGGGTTGAAGCGTCCATTGGCGTCGAATACAGAGATGCAGCGGATGGTGCGCAGAGCCTTGACGGTGCCGTTATCACCGAAGACGGCTTTGGGACCGCGGGAACTGTGGAGCTTGATGCCTTCTTCTTCGCCCTCATTGATCTCGACCTCGTCGGCAGGCATCTCCTCGCGCTTTTCGAGGCAGACGACGTGGACTTCCTTGTCGCTGCTCATCCGCAAGGCGGAGCGGGCGACGTCATAGGCGACTTGCTCGCCGCGTTCCATGTCGGCAATGGCTTCGACGCTGGTTTCGGCTCCGGCGGGGCGAACGGCAGACCGGGCCACGTCATAGGCGACGTTGCCGCCGCCGATGACCACAACCCGGCGTCCCAGAGGAAGCGGCTTGCCTTCGTTGAAGGCGCGGAGGAAATCCATGCCGTCGTAGACCATGGCGCGATCGGAACCAGGCAGAGGCAATTTCCGGCCCTTGGGAAGGCCAATGCCCAGGAAGATTGCTTTGTAGCCTTCACGGCGCAAATCGGCGATGGAGAAATCACGCCCCAGGCGTATGTTGCATTTGAGTTCGACGCCGAGCGACAAAATGGCCTGGATTTCCTGCTTCACCAGATCGCGCGGCAAGCGGAAGACCGGCACGCCCACCATGAGCATTCCGCCGGGCTCAGAGTCCGCTTCAAAGACAGTGACTTTGTAGCCGATCTGAGTGAGATCGTGGGCGACGGTCAATCCGGAGACGCCCCCGCCCACGACCGCGATCTTTTCATAGTTGCCGCGGTTGGGCGGCAGCATGCGCTGATCGCAGGCCTCGCGATGGAAGCGGAAATCCCCGGCTTCGGGGCCGAACCGGGTAGTCACGAAGCGTTTCAGCGAGCGGATGGAAACCGGTTCGTCGACATCGCTGCGGCGGCAATTGACCTCGCAGGGGGCGCCGCACACGCGGCCACAGATCGAAGCGAAAGGATTGGTGGCGCGGGCCATGCGGTAGGCGTCTTCGTAGCGGCCCTCGCCGATGGCGGTCACATAGCCGCACGCGTTGGTATGCACGGGGCAGGCGTGCTGGCATTTGACCATCTTGATCCAGTAGTCGGCCCCTTCAATCGCTTCGAATTGTGCCCATTCGCTCATGTGACGTCGCACTCAGTCCTTGTGTACAGCCTTGAATGCAAAAACAATCACAATGACGGCGAAGACGACAGCCATTGCGATGACGGCATACATGAAAGCCGGCGAGGACTGAGTTGCGTGGTTGAACTGGCGCACCAGCACACCACGGTCGGAATTGTTTACCTCGCCGTTCATGTATAGGAAGAAGTAGCCGATCACTCCGGCCATGATCACGATGTACGCAAACTTCAGAAACGTGGGTACGCCTGTGCCTTTGCGCTCGGTGATCCAACCGTCGGCGTATTGGTGGAGCTCGCTTTCTGGTTCCTTGGCAACTTTTGCTTCTACTGTTTCTGCCATGTCTAATCTCCCTTATTTGGGCACGGAGTCGGCATCCTTGCCGCTTTCGTCGTCGGACAGCATGCGGTACTTGGGCTCTTCGCTGTGGCTTCCCCAGTAGCCGTCGCGGACGGAACGAATCAGAAAGAAGATCGCTCCAGCCAGGAATAGAAAGAACATCAGGTACGCGAGAAAAACACTGGGATAAACATAGTCATGCATTCTTAGCTGTCCTCTATTTCTCGTAATCGTTGTCCGGCCGCCAGTTTTTGGCGCGGCCGAGTGTCTGGATGTAGGCCACGAGAGCGTTGAACTCGTCGTCGTTATTGACAATCCACGGGAACGGCGGCATCACCGAGCCTGGAACCAGGTCGCGGGGATTGCGGAAATGGGTGCGGTGCCACTGCCGGTCATACTTGCCGCCGACGCGGGAAAGATCGGGCCCGGTGCGTTTGGTACCGAACATGTGCGGGCTGTCGTAGACGAATTCGTCCGGTGTGGAGATGGGCGAGTCTACGCCTTTCCAGCCGGAACGCTTGGTATCAGCCAGCAGCGTGCGCGTTTGTTGGGTGTGACAATACCAGCAGCCTTCGCGCACATAGACGGCCCGGCCCTTGAGCTCGACTTCGGTATAGGGACGCAGCTTGCCAGTTGGGCCCTGCGAAGGATCATTGTTCTCGAATGGCTTGGACCAGCTCTTGTCCACCATGGGGGGAACGACGGTAGTGAGCAAGCCTCCGATGAAGAAGAACACCAGGGCGGCGATCACGAAGCCGATGGCGCTTTTGTCAGTTTTTCCTAGCATGGCATTCTCCTTAAGCAGTGACGGCCGGCGCCGTGCGTACAGGGGCCTGGCCACGGTCAACGACAGTAGCCAGCATGTTGAACAGGAAAGTGGCAATGCCCAGGAACATCAGCACGCCCGAGAAGAAGCGAACGGTCCAGACCGGCTTCAGCGCTTTGACTGTATCAATGAAAGGAATGGCTGGGTTGTTCCATTGCCAGCCCTGCCAGAAACCGCCCAGCCAAAGCGTCACGAAAAAGCCGAGACCGCCGATCATAAAGAACCAGAATGTCCAGTTGGCGAGCGCATCGGAGTGAAGCTTGGTGCGGAACATGCGCGGAACCACGTAGTAGCAGCCGGCGATGGCGAAGAAAGAGAAGCATCCGAGCAGCGCCATGTGGGCGTGGCCGGGAATCCAGTCGGTTTTCGAAACGATGGCGTTCACCGAGCGCAGGCTATGCATCGGTCCCTGGAAGCAGGTCAGAAGGTAGAAGACGACGCCCGACATCAGGAACTTCAACGGGATGTTCTCCCGCAGCTGATGCCATTGTCCTTTCATGGTGGCGAAGAAGTTGTAGACCACGGTCCACACCGGGATCAGGAGCATGAGCGAGAAAGCGATGGCGATGGTCTGCAGCCACTGCGAAATCGGCCCGTGAATCATGTGGTGCGCACCGGTCCAGACATACACGAAGGCCAGAGACCAGAAACCGATCATGGAAAGCTTGTGGCCATAAAGAGGAGTGTTTGAGGCCTTGGGGATGAAGTAGTACGCCATCGCCAGGCCGATCGGAGTGAAGATCAGGCCGACGGCGTTGTGGACGTACATCCAGTTCAGGTTCGCCTGGTTGGTTCCCGTGGTGAAGTAGACTGCGATGTTGCCGGTGCTGTAGACGAAGGTGGTCCACAGGACGGTCGCCATCGTGTACCACAGGCTGACGTACATCTGCTCATAGCGGCGGGTGGCGACGGTAGCGAAGATGTTGATCCCGAACATGACCCAGGCCACGACAACCAGCGCAACCAGGGGAAGGGGCAACTCGGCGTATTCCCAGCCTTTGTTGTAGCCGGCGGGCAGGGCATACACGGCGCCGAGAACAATCACGTTCCACAGAACCGCGGTCGCGACGCCAAGCTTCTCGCTCCAGAGCTTCACGCCACAGAGGCGGGGAACAACGTAGTAGGCCAAACCGAGGTCCGCCGGGAGAAGCCAGCCGAACAGCATCCCGTTCACGTGCAGCGGGCGCAGGCGGCCATACGAAAGGTAGGGCACGGTTCCCAGCAGCTGTGGCCAGACGAACTTGGCTGCGATGGTTAAGGCGACGATTCCAACAACAAAGAAATAAGCGACGGCGCTGAGCAGAAACCATTTCGCCGTAGTGTCTTCGTGAATTGAATCGGCCAGCGGAACGGCGCCGATCGGGGTTTTAGGAGTTACCTGCAATTGGCTTTGGCTTTGTCCTTGCCCTTGTCCTGGCATAGCACCTCCTGGTTCAAGTGCGACATGAGTGTTGCGGATTTCTCAGTCGGAGATGAACCGGTCTGGGAGTTCAAACTGCGAATAAAGTTGATGACATCGCCGACATCATTTTGTGTCAGGCCATAGTCAATCCACGACGGCATGGCAGTTCCCTGCACACCGTAGAGGATGGAATCGAAAAGTCTGTGATCGGGTACGTTGTTGATAAAGAATCCATTGCGCAGGTTGCGCGGACGCGGACTGATGTCGAGCGAGTTCGGCCCTTTGCCGTCCGCCTTGCGGCCGTGGCAGCCGGTGCAACGGTCCAGGAAAATCTGCTCGCCGCGATGGATTGAGTCCGCGCTGGACGCGACCGGATTCTTCTCGGGAACTTTGTGTTCCTTCGCTTGCCCACGCGGCTCCTTTACAAAAATCTGGAAGAGATAATCCAGCACGGCGCGGCGCTGTTCGTCGGTCAGAACGCGCTCCCACGGGGGCATCGAAGTTCCTGGCACGCCGTTCTTCAGGGACTGCAGAAAACGCTCGTCCGTCTTGCTGGTCATGAAGGCAGCTTTGGTGAGATCGCGCGGCGCGGGATCAAGATAGAGATAAGTCACGCCTTTGCCGTCGCCCTTCTCTCCATGGCAGCGGGCGCACAAACCTTTGTAGATGTCTTCCGGCGTTTTGAATGCAGGCGCCGCGTTGCGAGTCTTCAGGTAAGTCGAGATGGAGTGGAAGTCGGCTTCGGGGAAACCGAATACCGGCATGATCGAGTCGGGGATTCTGGTCTTGGGCTCGCGGAAGTGGGCCATCATCCAGTCTTCATCGCGAATCAGGCCTTCGTAGGAAAGATCGGGCGCGATGTGGCCGTCGTGCTCGCCGAGCTTGTGGCAGGCGGTGCAGGAGCGCTCACCGATCAACTGTTCGCCGCGAGCGGAAGATGGAGCGGCTGTGGTTTGCGGCTTGGCCGCTTCCTCGGCTTTCGCCTGCTGCAAGCGGGCGCGATACTGTCCGAGAGAAGTCTCGGCAAAGTTGATTCCGCGCCGGCTCTTCAGGAAGACGGTCAGAGCCTTGATCTCGTCGTCGCTCAGATCGAACTTCGGCATGAACGATGTGGGCTGAAAAGCCCGTGGATTCACCGTGTGCTCCCAGAGATAGTTGATCTTGTCTTTCTTGCCCACGTCGCTGAGATCGGGGCCCAGAGTTCCGTTGGAGAGGCCTTCCATGCGATGGCAGCCGTAGCAGGCTTTCTCGAAGAAGAGCTGCCGACCGCGCTGCACCAGCGGAGTGCCGGGAAAATTCTCTTCGGTGTGGCACTGGGCACAAGCGGCCTGCATGTACTCTTTGCCCGTGAGCTTGGATTTGTACTCCGGGTGCCAGTTGGCCTGGGTTACGTAGCCCAACATGGGATCGGGCCAGAAAACGTCCTCGCCATGCGCGTAAAAGGTTTCGAGGCCACGTCCCTGGCCGTCGTGGCAGATGGTGCAGCCGAAGTCGGTGAATTTGTGCCGCCGCTCCCAGCGGCCGTTGCGTCGCACGTCGCCCAGGACCTCTGAATAAGGATGGGTGCGCAGGGGCTCGGCATGTCCCTGGAAGCGGGGATCGTCGCTGGCGATGTGGCAGGTGGTGCAGCGGTCTACGTGAGAACCGCCGAACTGCGTCACGATGATCTGTTCGATCCGCGGGGCGCGTTCGTCGAGAGCGTGCCGCTCGGCGTCGGTCTTGGCCAGGCTGCGGGCCTGCTCGAAATAAGCGGTCTGATGCTTCTCCCAGCGGTTGAAGAACTGATCGTAGAAAACGATGCCGTGCACTATCAGCACCACAAAGCTCACGACGGCGAGGGTTACACGCGTACTCACGAGGTTCTCCTCACGTTTCTTCTGGCGTTTCTCATCACCACGGCGAGACGAACTCCCAGTTCGGCCCCCGGAAGAATGTGCCGATGATGATTAAAATGACGTTCACGATCACGAACGTCAGGAAAAGGGAATTGGCCAGCAGGCGCTCGCGTGCGAACCAGCGGCCGACGCCGGCGACCTTGCGATCGATGTACGGAACCAGCAAAAGAAGCAGCACCTCGATCCCGGGAATGCCCACGCCTCCCCAGAACGCCGAATAACTGACCTGCTCCTGCAATCCCAGGAAGTACCAGGGAGCTTTGGCCGGGTTCGGCGGATGCATGATGTTCACAGGTTCTTCCAAGGGAGCGTTGAAAAGCAGCGAGACCAGCAGGACTCCCGCCACCGTGATCAGGAAGACCACCAGTTCCGCCATGAAAAGATTGGGCCAGGCGAAAACCGAGCGATCCGGAACATTGCCGACCTTGGTGAAGGGGCCGCGCACGAGTCCTTGAATGCCGTAGTTGCGCTTCTGCAATACCGGCTCGGCCGCCGCTGCGGCCGCCGGCGAGGTGGCCATGACGACCGCCGGAGCATGCACGAGTTCCACCTCAGCCGGCGGAACGGGAAGCGCGTCTTCTTCCTCGGGCCGTGACAGGCCGCCGTCTTTGCGAATTCTCCAGAAATGAATGGCGATCAGCAGCGACAGCACAGCGGGCAGCACCGCGACATGCAGGACATAGAACCGAAGCAGTGCCTCCTGGCCGACGGTGGAGTCGCCCAGCAGGATGAATTTCATCTCCTTGCCCACCAGCGGCGCGTAGCTCGCGATCGAAGTCCCGACCGTGATCGCCCAAAATGCCAGCTGATCCCAGGGCAGCAGGTAGCCGGTGAAGCTCATAAATAAGGTGACCAGCAGCAACAGGACGCCGAGCACCCAGTTGAATTCCCGCGGCGGCTTATAGGAGCCGGTCAGGAAAACGCGGCACATGTGCAGAAAAACCACGGCCACCATGCCATGCGCGGCCCAGCGATGCATGTTGCGGAGAAAGATGCCGAATGCGACCGTTCCGCGCAGGTCGAGCATGCGGTCGTAGGCCTGCGTGGTCGAGGGGACGTAGTAGAACATCAGCAGAATTCCAGTGACCACCAGAATGAAGAAGAGGAAAAAGGCAATCAGTCCGAGACCCAGCGTGAACGTGGCCCGCAGACTGTGGCGGTGCACTTTGACCGGATGCAGATGCAGAAAGAAATTGGTGAAGCTGGTCGACGCCCGTCCCAGGTCGGACGAGGGAAGCGGGTTGCGGAAGATCGAGCGCCAGATGTTCTCCGGCAACTCGACCAGCGACTTCCAGGGGCGTGATTTGATTTGGTTGCTCATACTCGCAAATAGTTCCCCGCTTCAATCTCTGTGTCTTTGTCAACTTCGATTTCGCCATTCGGCGCCAGGGTTATTTGGAACCAAGGCAAAGCCCTGGGCGCCGGGCCTCCGGTTACGTTGCCGTCCTGGTCGTAACGGGAGCCGTGACAGGGGCAGGAAAATCCGGTTTCTGAAACTGCGACGATGCAGCCCAGGTGGGTGCAAGTGGTCGAGATGGCGGCGATTTTGTCGCCATCGCGAACGATGCAGACGCGGCGCTCGTCGAGAGAGACGCGCGCTCCGGAGGGAAAATCGTCGGGCCTCCCGATGGAAAAGCGATTGGGCTGGCCGTAAGTAGCGCGTGGCTTGATGAAGATCAGGTTGGAGAAGGCGGTAATGATGAGCGAGCCGAACAGGCCGAACCCGCTCAGCCACGACAACAGCCGCCGCCGGGTCATGGCGTCTCCACTTTCCTCAAGTGTGGGTTTCGCCGGAGTCTTCATTCTCGTCCTCCTGTTTCGTCTCCGGCTGTGGCGAGTCGACCAACTCTTCCACGTCGGACCAGAACACCTGGTACTTCGCGTCTTCCAGGTTCCGGAAGTAGTTCTTCTTTACGGCGAACACGAACACCAGCACCGCCCCGATTCCCATGCACAAACTGGCGATGATGGCGAGCCACGTAAGTTCCACTTGCCACGCCTAGCGACCATGAGCTCGTCGGATCCCGGTGTGTCCCCTTTTGGGAACGCCGGAAATCCAGATTGGTTTCTGATGCAAGCGATACAGGGCGGCCGAATCCGACTTGGCCTGCAACGCAAGACTCGACATGGAGGCCTTTCCCAGAACGTTCACGATTGCAGCCTGGGCCTCGGCCCAAACCTGATGAGCCGGGCACCACGACTTTCTCTCGCACGACGGGCCCTCCTCGATGCACTGGTTCAGCCGGACCGGGCCCTCGATCGCTTCGACTACATCCAGCAGCGAGACGGTGGCGGCGGGAACTGCCAGGGCATAGCCCCCGCCCGAACCGCGCTGCGAGCGGATGAGACGGGAGCGCACCAACTGCTGCAGGACCTTCGACAGGAAGTGCCCGGAAACATCAGTGGTCTTCGACAATTCGGACTGCCGCACGCTGGAGCCTGGTGGTAATCCCGCGAGATGGATCATCACCCGAACTGCATAGTCCGTAGCGCGAGTGATCTGCATGGAATTCCCAAATTGGACCGACTTAGTCCAATTTCCGGTGGAAATCTAAATCCCGCCGGGGATTGTGTCTGTGATTTTCGGCACGAGAGTTTGTGACTTGTATCACGCGCCTAGTCTGGAATAATGCGCAGCGCGACTAGCGCCGATTTTCCAGGCACGGAATTCTCCACGGTGGTGCTCAGCAGGAGTTGGAAGTAGGCGGGTATCTTCTTGTGGTCGGGGGAGAGGTTCAGCAATGCTTTGCGGAGTTCGGCCATGTGCTCCGGATTCGTAAGGTATTCGATGGCGGCTTGAGAGCCCTGGGTGTAAATGCCATAAATCAGGAGGACGCGCTTTTCCCTGGTTTGGTTCGGCAGCATGAGAACGACGGCATAGTCGCGGGTCAACTGGTTGGTGACGGAATCGAATTCGGGCTTGTAGACGGACAGCTCTCCCGGCAGGGGATTGCGGTTGAGGATCACCCCGCTTTGAAAATGAAATCCTTCAACGTTTAGAAACACGCGGCCACTCCAGGTCTGATTGCCTCCCAGCAGGATGGCATTGTCTCCCTTGATTTCGTCGAGGTTTACCAGGCGAGACTGCTGGACACGGCATTTCTGGCCGGCAGTCGAAAACATTTCGCAGAGGTTGACCACGCCCAGAGTCTCGCCCACGGAAGTGAAATCGGTCAGGCTGGGGACGAAGAGAAATCGCTTCAGCTCGTGGAAGTGAATGGTATCGCGGAATTCAGGGAGACTCGACTTGGGAATCTCATGGCTGCGGGCGAGAGTCTGCTGGCTATCGCCATCGTGCGCGGCGCGCAATAGCGGGTGGTTGGGAATTGTGATCAGCGGAGCGTCGGCTGGCGGAAGGAATGGGTGCCAGAACCAGTCAAGCTCGTCGGGCAAACTGGCAGTCTGAATGCGAGCCTGAGCGTTGCGCCGATTTGTCCAAGTCGAGACCACCAGCAGGGATGCCAACACCACACAGAGGACAGCGAGGATCACGGTCAAGGCGAAGCGAGAACCGGCGAAGTTTCGGTTGCCCAAAGGAACGGACGGTTTCTGGAGATCTTCGGGGAGTTGTTCCTGCCCGGCGTTGCGGCTGAAAAGAGGAACGTAGTGCCCCGAGGGTAGATCCAGGCGGATCGGACTGCTTAAGCCGTCTTCTTCGTAGTACTTCTTGAGCAGGCGGCGGATTTCGTGCGCCTGCACGCGCACAATCGGATCCCGCTGGGGATTGAAATCTACTCCCCGATCATAGACTTCCACGCCGACCAGGTACTCATTCAGCTTGTCTCCGTTGCCCTGAAACGCCTGCTCGGAGACAAACTCTAGAAAGCGGCTCTTCTTGGGAGAGTTCGCGAAGTACTTGCTGTCGAGAATGCGACGCAGTTCCTCCCGCTTCTCGAAGAGCGAGATGTGCGGCGCGGCGGAAGAGTGAACAGACGCCACTTTGGTTGTCCCTTTGGGTCGAACCGGGAGAGTGGGTAGAAGACAGCCCGATTGCGATCAGGGCTCCAAATCGGACGATAGCACCGCCTATTGGCGGGCGTCAACGCGGAATGGAAAGTGGGCCGCATCTGCGGCTAACGGTTATTTGCCCTGTTAATTGCCGTTACTGCGTAGACCCTTGCTGGAGGCGCGGGAGTCAGAACCGGGGAAGAATGCCGGGCTGCCATTTCTAGGGAAGAGGATCAGCAGACCTGCCATGCGACTTGGAGAGAGCAAGGAGACCGGAGATCAGAGAATTCCGCCTCGAGTGCCCTTAATTTTTCTCTTAGCAACGACTGCGCACCCGAAAAGGGCCTCTTAACCTTCCCGTAACTGGAATTACCTTGAGGGAGCGAGCATGGACGGCCTAGAAAGGTGGCCGTGCTTCGCGAGGTCAGACTTGCGCTTGATGGTCAGAAGTTAGCTAAGCGCGTGATTCTACTGACTCTTGTCGCTTTCTCGGTTGCTCAGCTGGGGCCGTGTCAAGAATTGACGGCGATTCGGAAGTTTCAAGGACCGGTCTTGACGATCCGCTCGACGGGTGCCGAGGGAAACAGGTACGGCTTCGAAGGTGGCAGGGTACTGAAGATCAAAGATACCTACCACCTGTTCACGTCGGAAATGGTGAGTGATCCGCACTGGGTCAAGATGCGACTGGCGCACTGGACGAGCCCGGATCGGATGCACTGGAAGCGGCTTGGGACGCTGGCAGAATCCAGTGGCGACTTCACCGGGAAGGATCCGCGCGCCGCATTGTGGTCCCCCATGCCGATCTATGACCCCGCCGAGGGCCGGTGGAACTTGTTCTACGTGGCGTATGAGGCGGCTCCGGATACGTCCACGCGTTGGCTGACGAACCATGAGGGTCGCATCTGGCGGGCGGTCTCGGTGACTGAAGGCGAGGATGGAATCGGCGGACCTTACCAGGATGTCGGAGTCATTCTGCAGCGCGAAAAGGACTCCGACCCGTGGGAGGGATTGCAGGGAACGGATTCGTTCTTCCCGTACCGGGTGGGCGACGGCTGGTATGCGTTCTATGGAAGCGCCCATACGGAAAAGCTCCCGCTTTCTCTGTGGCAAGTGGGACTGGCGAAGGCGCCGGAACTCGCCGGGCCGTGGACGCGCTGCACAGAGATTAACCCCTTGAAAGTGGAGAACCGTTTTATCGAGAATCCCGTTGTCACCAAATTGCAAGACGGAACTTACGTGGCCGTTTACGACACCGACGCGCCGAATGCGATCGGCTACACGTTCTCGAATGACGGAATTCACTGGTCCCAGGGACAACATCTCGTGGTTCAGGAAGGCAAGGACGTGTGGGCCAGCGAAGTGCGCACGCCGCTGGGTCTGATCGCCGAGGGGCCTGACTGGTTCAGCCTGTTCTACACGGCCAATGAAAGAGTCCCGGGAACGGCGCCCGATGGGAACGGAATCACTTTGACTCCGGGCGCGATGGGACTGGTCGAGGTTCGATTGAAAAAAGGAAGCAGTAATTAAAGAGCGCGATTCCAGTTAGCAATGATGGGAATTGATACGAGTTTGCGGGGAGGAAATATGCGGAGAATCAAGTCGTACAGGTTGTTCGTTTACGTTCTGGTCAGCGCAATGCTGGCGTTTGCCGTGCAGGGTGCGGTGGCGCAGGCCAATCGTGCCACGATCACCGGAACGGTGACAGACAGTACGGGCGCGATCGTACCTGGGGTGGAGGTCACCGCCACCAACACCGGCACGAACGTGCCTACGAAGACCGTCTCCAATCAGGACGGCATCTACGTGATCCCCAATCTTTTTCCCGGACAATATTCGGTCGAGTTCAAGAAAGATGGGTTCGAGACCCTGCGCCGTCCGAGCGTGACCCTGGAATCCACGGAGGTGGCCCGCATTGATGCCACGCTGAAAGTGGGCGCTGTAACCCAGTCCATAACGGTGAACACGGACGCACCCGTGCTGGACCTGGAGCGGCCATCGGAAGGCACGAATATGAAGGGCCAGGTAGTCAACGATCTGCCACTGAGCATCTATGGGGGCGGACGGTTTATAGAGGATTTCGCGGTCGAAATTACTCCGGGTTACTCGCCGTACAGCAGTCCGTATGGCGCCGTGGTCAACGGCGGGCAGTGGTTCGTGAAAGACTACACCATCGACGGAACCTCCGGTACGACCGACATCCGCGGGGATTCCATGGAAGGCGGCCCGACCATGGAAGCGGTGGAAGAGCTGCAGGCGGAAACCAGCGGACTGGATGCACAAAGCAGCATCACCGGCGGGGGCGTGATGTCGTTCAACCTGAAGTCGGGGACTAACAAGTGGCACGGATCCGGCTTTCTTTACGGTCACAACGAATTACTGGACGCCAACACCTGGACGAACGACTACCTTGGCGAAAACAAGGCCCAGAAGCGGGCGTGGGATTATGGGTTCAGTCTGGGTGGTCCGATTTTCAAGAACAAGACATTCTTCTTCGCCGCGTTCGAGCGCTACCAGCAGATTGATTTTCGTCTCAATAGCGGGTCGGCAACGGTTCCCACGGCTCAGATGTTGACGGGTGATTTCAGTCAATTGCTGGGAGGGACGCTCTGCACTGGAGATGCGGGAACCGGATTGTGCAGCGGCTACGATTCCACGGCCATGCCGCTCATGGTGACGAATGATGCCGGCCAGTCGGTTCAGGCGCAGGTGAACATGATCTACGACCCAACAACGGGGAATCAGTTCACCGGCAACGTCATTCCCGCAGGCATGATCAGCCCGGAAGCGCAGAAGGTCAATGCCTTCTACCAGAACTACGCCCCGCAGTTTGGCGGAATCGACAACAACAGCAGGGGGCTGCTGGCCAGCACCCCCAGCCAGACTCCCAATCAAGTCGTCGTCAAGATCGATCACAACCTGCGTGAACAGGATCATCTTTCAGGATCCTGGATCTATAACCACAGGCCTCGGACTTTGGACGATGGTGGAGGCCTATGGGAGGCGGGAACCAAGACTGGCGGGCCGCTATCGAACGGCCGCTATCAGATCTACAAGGACCAGCAATGGCGCCTCAGCGAATCCCACACCTTCAACCCGAGGATTCTGAACGTCCTGAACTTCACCTCCAGCTTCGATTTCAATGCCAGCTCGCCTCTCAACCCCGGCAACTGGAACCAGCAACTTGGATTTGGCAACACCACCGCCAACACGTTTCCCGTGATCAGCTTTACGGACAACTCGGTGTACGGCCACAATGAGACGTTCTTGGGCAACGCTTGGCAGGGGAACCTTTCCGGGGTGAACGTCAACACCGGCGACAGCGTCACCTGGACGATGGGACGGCACAACCTCACTTTCGGCGGAGATTTCACGGCACACGAAGTTAACAGCCGATCTGGCTCGGGAGCCCTTTCCTTTGACTTCTCCTATCTGAAGACCGCGGGCGCGGGCTACCCATACGATGGATTTGGCTTTGCTAGTTACATGCTGGGTCTGTCCGATAAAGCCAGCGAAACGGTGGCTTACAACCTGTACGGGCGGCAAAAAGGGCTAGCGCTGTTCGCGCAGGACAGCTACAAGGTCACACCCAAGCTGACTCTGAGTACGGGGCTGCGCTGGAATTACAACTTCCGCTACCATGAGAAATACGGGCGTTGGGCCAACTTCGACGAAACCGCGATCAGTCCGATTTACGGGATTCCGGGCACGCTGGTCTTTGGAAAAAATGGCGGCGACAGCTTTGAGAAGAACGAGTATGCGAGGAATTTCGGCCCATCCATCGGTTTCGCCTACCAGATGCTGCCCAAGACCGTGCTCCGTGGCTCCTACGGTCTCATCTTTAATCCTGTGGGGGTGGCTTTCTTCGGGGGTGTTCCGGATGGATTTGCGCCCCAACTAGGGGTGAATACGGCACAAAACTTCAGTTGGGATGGTCCCGGCGGTACGGCAAATTATCCGGGCGTTCTCCAGGCCGCGAGCGCAAGCACGGACCCCACGTCGTTATTTCCAGAAGTCGCTTTCGATCCGCGGGCTCTTCGCCTGGGATACAGCGAAGCCTTCAACTTCGGTGTCGAGCAGGAACTGACGCCGAATACAAGATTCGAACTTTCGTATATAGGCAACCGCGGCCACCGGCTGACGGATACCGCGCTGGCCTGGAACGAGGGACCTACGTCGACTTTCCTGCGCCTCTGGCAACTGGATGCGCAGGAAGGCTATATCGGCGCCTACGCCGACTACGTTTGCGATGCTCCTACTGCAGCCAGTTACGGCGTCCCGTATCCGTATGCCGGCTTTTGTGGTCCAGCTTTGTCGGCGGCCGCACCTTTTCCGCAAATGGCCCAGTCCGAAGTAAACTACTGGGGCTATGCCAACCTCAACTACGTCGGCTTACCGCTTGGTCAAAGCTTTTACGACTCGTTGCTCTTCAACATAGTCAAGCGCACCGGGCGCGGCCTGACCATGGACCTCAGCTATACCTGGTCGCGGCAGGAGGGCGATTCGTTTTCTGCGCAGCAGGAATATAACGGCTACTACACACCCATTCAGGATTTCAGTCACATGCAACAGGCGGCGCATGGCATAACGGGTTACGACCTGACCCACATCGTGAAAGGATTCGTCAGCTATGAACTGCCCTTCGGCAAGGGGAGGCCCTGGTTGGCCAACCCCAACCGCATAGTGAATGGAATTGTTGGGGGATGGACGTTGGCCGGGATTATCCTGTATAATTCGGGTCAGCCGTTCGAGATTGGAGCAGCCAATCCTTATTGGCCGCTCTGGGGCGACATTTACCCGCAGTACAATCTGGCCGGATTTGCCGGACCTTCCAATCCCAGGAGGTTCGTGCCGGTTGCGCCCGGCGGAACAGCGCCTGCCAGTAACTTTTACATGCCGCCTAGCGTGGCGAGCAACCCCGCCCCAGGATTCCTTCCGCCGGTACCGGTTTCTTCGGCGCTGCGCTGTCCGGGACAGGCTAATGAGAATGTCACTGCGCTGAAGAACTTCACGATGGGTCCCGAGGGGCAGTACAGACTGTCATTCCGGACAGAGTTCTATAACCTCTTCAACCGTCACTATTACAACATTATTGGCTGCGGCGGCGTCGGGGCCTCGATTGGGGCATCCACCTTCGGCCAGATTACCGGGGTGGCCGACGGCCCGCGGCAGGGGCAATTTGCGATTCGCTTCGACTTTTAGCCTTTCAGCAGTTCTGCCGGTGCAGTCCGCGAAACTCGCGGGCTGCGCCGGCTTCTAGCCACCGGCCAGATCGAACCACCGCAATGGATATGCCTGTTGGGAGAGTCCGAGTTTTGTGGCTGCGCCTCCGCCGATGCCCGGCGCTGGCTGTTCCGCTGGGATGGCTCATGCTGATTGGCTGTGCCGGACTGCTGCGGCCGAACGTCGCTCCAGCCCACTCTCCCGGCAGCGATGCAAACTATTACGTCGACTCTGCCTCCGGCAGCGACAGCAACTCCGGCACTTCCCCCGATGCCGCCTGGAAGACTCTGGCCAAAGTCAACGCCACCACGTTCCTCCCCGGCGACCGCATCTTGTTCAAGTCTGGAGACGTCTGGACCGGGCAGCTCTGGCCCAAGGGATCGGGAACGGCGGAGCGTCCCATCGTCATTGACAAGTATGGCGGCGATGTGCTGCCCCTCATCAACGGCGCCGGCCTCGCCGAAGATGCCGTCCTGCTCAAGAATCAGGAGTATTGGGAGATTCGTAATCTGGCCATCACTAACACCGGCTCGACTCCCGGCGTGCGCCGCGGCGTCAATCTGATTGCGGAAAACTCCGGCGACCTGCACCATCTTTATCTCAAGGGCCTGAACATTCGCGACGTCAATGGCACCGAAAAAGACAAGGCCAATGGCGGCATTAACTATCACGCGATCGGCGACGCCAAGCCCAGCCGCTTTGTGGATCTGCGCATCGAAGGCAACTGCATCTCTCATGTGGACCGCAGCGGGATCTTCGGCTGGTCAACACATTGGGTGCGCTCGAAGTGGTACCCCAGCCTGGGGGTGGTGATTCGGAACAACGTAGTCGATGACATCGGCGGAGATGGAATCGTCAACGTGGCCACCGACGGAGCGGTGGTCGAACATAACGTAGTCGCCCACGCCAGCCAGCGCTCGCAAGACTACAACGTAGGTATCTGGCCGTGGAGCGCCGACAACACGGTCATACAGTTCAACGAGGTCTACGGGACAAAGGGCCAGCACGACGCCGAGGGCTTCGATTCCGACTGGAACAGCCGGAATACGATCATTCAATACAACTACAGCCACGATAATGAGGGCGGCTTCCTGCTGATCTGCAACGAGGGTTCCCAGAGTCCACGGGACAGCGCGGGAAATGTGGGCACGATCGTCCGCTACAACATCAGCCAGAACGATCATCATCGAGGGATTAAGCTCTCTGGTCCGGTGAAGAACACGCTCATCTATAACAACACCATCTATGTCGGGAAACAGGAGAACGTGGACGTGGTTCTGCACACGGACTGGGCAGGATGGGCTGCCGACACTTACTTCTACAACAATATTTTCTATGTCGAAGGCACCGCGCGAATTTCGTATGGGGTCACGGGCAATCCGGATGGGTCTTATATGAGCGCGCCGGGGCCGGGCAAGAGCAGCAACAACGTTTACGACTACAACGTGTATTACGGCATGAAGCCCGCCGACGATCCGCACGCGCTGACATCGAATCCGCTGCTGGTAGACCCCGGACAGGCCGGGATTGGCCGGAATACAGTTTCCGGATACGGGTTGCGGCAGGATTCTCCAGCCATTGATTCTGGAAAGACGATTGAGAACGACGGCGGGAGAGATTTCTCCGGAACGGCCGTTCCGCAATGCGGGGCCGTGGACCGCGGAGCCATGGAAGCTCGCGACTGTTCGCGGCAGGGCCCGCCTCACCATCCTTGATATCTACGCCTTTATGTGAGGACAAATGATTCGAAAATTCATTATGTGGAACGCTGCGGTCTTGGTGGCCGGGCTTTTATACTCCGCGCAACCGTCGTTTGGTCAGACTCAGACTGTGTTCCATCCCGAGAAAATGGACACGGTGCTCTACGGGGTCGCCTACTATTCGGAATACATGCCGTATGAACGCCTGGACAAAGACGTTGGGCTCATGCAGCAGGCCGGTATCAGCGTAGTGCGGGTGGGAGAGTCCAGTTGGGGATTGTGGGAGCCGGAAGATGGGCGCTTTGAATATGCCTGGATGGATCGCGTGGTGGATCGCATGCAGAAGGCCGGCATCCGGGTGATCATGGGCACGCCGACGTATTCCATTCCGGCATGGATGTACAAAGAGCATCCGGAAATTGTCATCACGCGGCTGGGCGGGCAGACGATTAGCTACGGGTTACGCCAGAATACTGATCTACTGAACGCGACTTATCGCTTTTATTGCGAGCGAGTAATCCGCAAAATCGTCGAGCACTACAAAGACAATCCTGCGGTCATCGGCTTTCAAATTGATAACGAAACTTCGTCGGGCAACGCGGCGAATCACGACGTGCAGGCGGGATTCGTCGAGTATCTGAAACACAAGTTCAAAACGGTAGATGAGCTGAACAAAGACTGGGGACTCAATTACTGGGGGCAGCGGCTGAATGATTGGACGGAGATTCCACCGCAGGATGGCATTATCAATCCCGAATGGAAGCTGGAGTGGGAGCGCTACTCGCAGTGGCTGACGACAGACTTTCTGGGCTGGCAGGCTGGGATCGTCAATCAGTACAAGCGCCCCGATCAGTTCGTGACACAGGATTTCGCATCTCCGCCGCGGCCCGAGGTCAACGAGAGCGACGTCGCCAAGAGTCTTGATGTTGTGGCGGTCAACCCGTACCACGGCACGCAGGACGACTTCGACGGCGAGGCTTCTTCCTATGAGGGCGATTACAGCCGTTCTCTGAAACATACGAATTATCTGGTCACTGAGACCAACGCGGAATCGATCGGGTGGGACTCCAAAAATCAATATCCGCCGTATGACGGGCAGTTGCGGCTCGATGTGTACACTCACGTTTCCTCGGGCGCGAACATGGTCGAGTACTGGCACTGGCACTCGATTCACTATGGCCAGGAGACTTACTGGAAGGGCGTGCTGGGCCACGATCTTGAGCCCGGCCGCGCGTACAACGAGGTCAGCCGCTCCGCGCACGAGTTACGCCGCATCGGCTCGGAACTCGCCGACTATAAGCGCACCAACCAGGTCGCCATTCTCTACAGCGATGATTCTCATTACGGCATCGAGTTCATGAAGTTCAGCGATCGCGTGAACTACCGAACGCTGCTGCGGCAGATGTATCACGTGCTCTACCAGAACAACGTGGGCGTGGATTTTGTGTTTCCCGGAAGCACGAACTTTTCAGATTACAAGGTCCTGGTGGTCCCGCCTTTATACGTTGCCAGCGACGCGGTCCTTGGCAAGCTGGTGGACTACGTGCGCGGTGGCGGCAACGTGGTGATGCTGTTCAAGAGCGGATTCACCAACGAGTACAGTACAGTCCGGTGGACGATGATGCCTGGAACCCTGCGTGAGGTTGCCGGCTTTCACTATCAGGAATTTTCCAGTTTGCGCCAGCCTCTCTCGCTGAAAGGTGATCCCTTCCACGCCGGACCGGAAAACAAAGTTTCGGACTGGGCAGAGATGCTGACACTGGATTCGGCTGAGGCGCTGGCGTATTACGATCATCCGTTCTTTGGCAAATACCCGGCCATCACGCGGAACCGTTTCGGCAAAGGAAGCCTGACCTACGAAGGAACGGTGCTGACGGACAAGTTGCAGGAGAAAGTGCTGCTGAATGTGCTTCAAGGTGCAGGATTAACCGGTCCGGATCAGGCTCTACCGCCCAATGTGCGAGTGAAGCATGGCGTCAATCGCGGCGGCAGAACGGTCCACTACTATCTGAATTATTCGAGCGATGCGCGGACGTTCAGCTATCCTTACGGGTCCGGCACTGACCTGCTGACGCAGGTGGCGATCGCGCCTTCGCAACAAGTGACGCTTAAGCCATGGGACCTGGTCATCATCGAGGAAAAATGAACTGCGTTCGCGGGTTTTTCGGGCGGCTTTACGGGTTGACACAGATTGCGGCCGGGCTGTGCATGATGGCGTGCGGCTTGAACTGCTGGGCGGACCCCGTGCTGCCCACGCTTTTCAGCGAGCACATGGTTCTGCAGCAGAGCCGCCAGATTCCAATCTGGGGCAAGGCTGACCCGGGTGAAGAGGTGACGGTTACTGTTGCCGGTCACCGCTCGAGCGCGACGGCCGACGAGCACGGGAGATGGAGCGTTCGCTTGCCGGCGCTGACAGCCGGTGGTCCCTTCACTCTCACCGTTCGCGGCAAAAAGGAGATCGTAATTAAAGATGTGATGCTGGGAGAGGTTTGGATTGCATCCGGCCAGTCAAATATGACATTTTCTCTCGACGGTACTGAAGGAGGTGCGGAGGAAGTCGCGAAGGCCGATTACGCGCAGATCAGGCTCTTCACCGTCTCCAGGAAGATTGCGTTGTCGCCGCGGGACAATACGCTCCCCGCGCACTGGCAAATCTGCACTCCTGATACCGCGAAGAGCTTCTCGGCAGTGGCCTACTTTTTTGCTCGCGAGATCCAGCGCAAGCTGAACGTTCCCGTCGGCATTGTCGAGAGTGCATGGCCAGGAACCACCATAGAAGAATGGATTGCGCCGGAGGTTCTGCGCGCTGATGCGGATTTGCGGCCGCTCGTGGAGGAGTGGGGCCGCGCGACTCCGGCCCAGAAGAACTTCGCCGAAAACTCGTTGCCTTTCGAACTCGAATTTGATGATTTCGAACTCATTCCCGCAACGGCAGGCTCCGCCCCCAAGACGCTTGCGAACTTTGACGACGAAACCTCACGTCTTTCGACTGGCGGATGGCTTTCTTACAGTTGGGATGACGCTCCTGCCGCCGCATTCGACCTCGTATCGCCAGGCCGTGGCGGCGCGGGGTTCGCAGCTCGAGTCGCCGGGCGACTGGACGGGGCGCAGGACTCGATTCTGAGTGCGAACTACAGGCTGGACGGAACCACGATCGACCTCACGCCGTATGCCGGCATCCGGTTCTGGGTACGGGGTAACGGATCCTTCCGGTTTCGATCCAAACAGCCGACCATCACCGATTACGACGACTATGCCACTCCTGTTCTGAGGGCGTCTGCGGAGTGGCAGCCGGTCACGGTCTGGTTTCGTGATCTGCGCCAGGATGGCTGGGGAGTTGTGCTGCCTTTCACACAAAATGCCTTGTCCGGCTTCTCCTTCGAATGCCTGACGACTCTGGAGTACGCGCCGATGCCAGTCTCAGGCCTTTACGAGGGAATGATTACGCCCCTGCTGCCATATCCGTTTCGCGGAGCACTCTGGTATCAGGGAGAGAGCAACGCCTTGAAGGCGTATCAGTATCGGAAGCTGCTTCCCGCGCTCATCAAGAACTGGCGTGACGCCTGGCATCAGCAGGACCTGGAGTTCCTGATTGTGCAGCTGCCCAATCACGGTGCGATCCCGGATGATCCGGGCGACTCCGCGTGGGCTGAATTACGTGAGGCGCAGTTGCTGACGGTGAAGCAGGTACCGCACACCGGGCTCGCCGTGACCATTGACGTCGGCGATCCTAATGACCTTCATCCGCATCGCAAACTCGAGGTTGGCCAGCGGCTCGCGCTCTGGGCACTGGGGACAGTTTATAAGCAGGCGATCGAGTATTCGGGGCCGTTGTATGAGTCCATGCAGATCGAAGGCAGCGAGGTGCGATTGCACTTTTCTCATGTGGGCGCCGGGCTGGAGGCGCGCAGCGACACAGAACTGCGTGGCTTTGCAGTTGCAGGAGGAGATCGAAAGTACCACTGGGCCGAGGCGCGCATAGAAGGGAATACGGTGGTGGTTTCCAGCCACGACGTTTCGCATCCGGTGGCAGTACGCTACGCCTGGGGTGATAGCCCGCGCTGCAATCTGTTCAATAAAGATGGCCTGCCTGCGTCGCCATTCCGCACCGACGATTGGCCTGGGATTACGGAAGGACATTAGGGGATCGCCAGCTCCCCTTGCGAGGAGACAGGGACAGCTATTAGAGAAGATCTCCTGATGATGCAAAGTGCCTGCCCTCAGCGGCTAAAGCCGCGACTCTCTCGTGGCGCTGGCGGCACGGCTGAAGCCGTGCCCTTCCCTTTCGCGGTTGCACTCCACAGCGACCGGGGAAATGCTTTAGTGCGTCTTCTCCTCAACGAAGATCAGCTCCGAGGTGTTGGGCAAGGGCAGCGTCACCTTGACGCCACGCTCCGTAAGTTCTCGCCCGGTGGCAGTGCGATCTGGGGAACTATGATCGTAGTAGCGAAGCCGGTAGCGGGACGACGGCTCCAGTCCCCTCAACGCGAACGTGTGCGCCTTCTCCTGCTCAGCCGTTCCATGGAATGCATAGACGACGCCCTTCTGGCGATCCGCGTCCCAGTATTCAAGCCCATCCCAATGCACGCCGTCGGGCCGCGGTGAAACATGATAAAGGCTGGCGTCGCGAATCAGCGGGCGAAGTTCTTTTCTGTAGAGATCTATTTCCCTCCTGGCTTCGGCACGTTGTTCGGGGGACCACGAACTGGTGTCAATCATGATCGTCAGCCAGCCCATCATGCCGCTGCGCAGCATGTAGCGAAAATTCTCCATGCTCGGCGTGGGCCACTTTTCGACGTAACTCTCGAGCATGGCGGAAGGCAGCACATGACTGGTGTCATAGAAGGCGCGGCGATTGGAGAGGGGATCGTATGTGTCGGTGATGGAGAAATAATCGCCGTGAGAGGCGCTGCCGAAGTCAACCATCCGGCCGCCGTCGGCGCAAATTTCGAACAGCAGGCCGGGATGATTCCTGCGCAGTGTGGAATAGATGTCGTAGTAAGCGCGAACCGCGTGGTAGCTGACATCGGTGGAATTGGAACTGTCTACCCAATAGGAGCCCCAGGATTTGTAGATGCAGATGTTCAGCGGATCGGGAGCGGCGTGAGGATGATCGGTGCGATCGCATCCGTGCGCAACCAGGTAGCCGTCGTGCTCCAGCATATCGAGGTGATAATCGGTGACAATGCGCTCCACTTCCTGCTGGGCCCACTGCTTGGCTTCGGGCGCTCCCAGGTCAATGGTCTGACCCTTGAAGGGCTCCGGCTTCCAGTCCGCGGGAAGATCGGTAACCATCCAATCGCGAACCTTGGGATCGCGGGCATTCAAGGCTCCGGGCTCGCTGGATAAGCCGGCTTGCGTCCAGTCAACCCAGAGGCCAAATTTCAGGCCGTGCTGGTGCGCGTCATCGGCGATGACGGCAAGGCCATGGGGAAATTTCTGCGGATTCGGATACCAGTCACCGACTCCGCGGAACCAGCCGGCGTCAATGTGAAACATGTCCGCGCCCAGGTCGGCGGCGTCGCGAATCATGCGCCGCGCAGACTCTTCATTGATGTCCATGCCGCCGCCCCAGCTGTTGTTGACCACCAGAGGATAGTTCGGGTTGCTCCAGGTTTCCGGGTTGCCGAGAACGGCGCGTACCCAGCGACGCAGGATGTTGCCCGCACCATCGGGACCATCGCGGAAGCCGCCCAGGAACACCACCGGCGATTCAAAGACTTCGCCCGGGGCAAGACGCGTGCGGAAGGGCCCGGGATCGGGGTTCAGGCCCAAGGCTCCTTGAAGAGAATCCTTTTCCCGCGTCAATGAAATGCAGGTGCGGCCGCTGAATTCAATGCCTGCGTACCATCCGGCTTGCGCCGCGTCTTTTCTTTGGACCAGGGACCACGGAATAATTTCGCGCGGTTCATCATCCCGCAAATCTCCGTAGGTGCTCGACGTGCCGATCCAGCTGTAGCCTTCGGTGAGCGCCACCCGGTGAGTGCCGATGGGCGAAGGTGTGTTCGCACCCTTCTCGACGAAGAAGTGCTCCAGCGGCGATTGCGGATCGATTCGCCAGTCGAATGCGAGGCTGTCCTGCAAAGGAATCCAGATCTCCTGCGCTTCGAGGTTCTCGATCCGAATCAGGTGCTCGATCGGGCCGTAGGCCTGGCGAACCCGCCACTCCCAAGTGAGACGAAGATGGGGCGCGACAGAATCGTAGACGAAGGCAACCCGGTGTTCGCTGATCTGGCTGGCCTCGCGATTGAAAGTCCAGTTCAAAGGCGCTTGTTGGCCCGAGATTTCCCCGAATGCGATCAGAGATTCGGAGGCGCAATTCACCCACATAGGCTGCCCCGGGACATTGAGACTCGCCAGCCGCGGCGCCGCAGGGCCTGCTTCAAGCGTAAGGATCGTGTCGGATGTCTGGAGTTTGGCAGTGGTCTGGCCGAGGCCTGCAAGACTGAATGCTACGCAAAGCAAACCAAGAAAGCCGAGGCGGGTTGGGAATGACATGAGCGGGACTCCGGGGAAGCGAAGAGCCAGCGCGATGGCACGGCCGGCCCCCGAGTCATCTTATTAAAAGAAGCGAGTTAAAAGAAGCGGCGAGAGGCAACTTGCGGGAGCCGGCTGGCCTTGCCCGGCGCGTCGTTGAAAACAGCTTGAGCGGGGCCTTTCCTAACTGGAACCGCCCTGGCTTTCTGCGTTGGGCGCCCAGGATTGCAGCTTGACCAACCAATTTGCGGGTTCGGGGAGAATGGCAAACTTGGGCAAGTCGCCGCGCACCATCGCCACCTCATCACAGCAGTGATATCTGGGGCAGGCATGGCAGTCTTTGTAGATCTTGTCGGGAAGGTCCTCGCGCTGAGCGACGGAAAATCCCTGACCCGCGAAAAATTCCGGCTTGCGCGTGAAGAGGCAAATGCAGTCCACGCGATGGCGACCGGCCTCGGCCAGCAGAGCCTTCACCAGCCGTCCGCCTCCGCCTTTGCCCTGGGCCCAGGGGGCGACCGTGATGGAACGTATCTCGGCGAGATGCGTGCCGTAGAGGTGAAGCGCCCCACAGCCGATGATGCGGTCGCCATCTTCGAGGACGACGAAGTCGCGGACGTTTTCGCAAATCTCGGCCAGCGTGCGCGGCAGGAGGGTCCCGTCACCGGAATAGGCCGAGATCAGTTCGTGAATCTGCTCCGCGTCGGGCAGGATAGCTTTACGCGTGCGCATGGACCTCCTCGCGGAGACGCTCAATTTTCTTCCGAGCGGCACTGATGGCCTGGCGTACGCGAGCCGGCGCGGTTCCGCCAGGAGCATCGTGGATGGCCAGCACGGCAGGAAGCTTCAATGACGCGTAGAAATCCTGATCGAAAGCGGGAGAGAGAGATTGCAATTCGTCCAGGGGCAAATCTTTCAGTTCGCAATTCCTATCGAGACATATTTGCACCGCCTTGCCGATGCATTGGTGCGCAAGCCGAGAAGGGACGCCGCGGTGGACCAGATAAGTAGCTCCTGCCCATGCGTTCATGAATCCAGACTGCGCCGCCTGCTGCATGCGTTCGACATGAAAGTCCACGGCCTTCATCCATGCGGTCACCAGCGGAAGCATCTGAAGAAGCGTATCGGCAGAATCGAAGAGCGGCTCCTGCGTTTCCTGCAGATCTTTGTTGTAGGCCAAAGGCAGGCCTTTGACCGCGACCATGAGAGCAACGACGTTCCCGAGCACGCGGCCGCTCTTGCCGCGTATCAACTCGAGCAGGTCCGGATTTTTCTTCTGCGGCATGGCGCTGCTACCGGTGGAATAAGCCTCGGGCAAGGCGAGGAATCCGTATTCTTCGGAGGAGAAGAGAATCATTTCCTCCGCCCAGCGGCTCAGATGCAGAGCCAGCAAAGACAAGCTATTCACAAGCTCAAGCGCGAAGTCGCGGTCGCTCGTGGCATCAATGCTGTTCGCAGCCGGGCCCTCAAAACCCAGAGCCTGGGCCATCAGGCCCCGATCAAGTGGCAGCGTTGCGCCCGCCACCGCGCCTGAACCCAGAGGACAAACGTTCAGCCGTTTCCGGCAGTCCGCCAGGCGCTCCGCATCGCGCAGAAACATTTCAACGTAAGCCAGCAGCCAATGGCCAACCAGAACCGGTTCAGCCCTCTGCAAATGGGTGTATGCGGGCATGGCCGCGTCCGCAGTCTGCTCGGCGCGATCGGCCAGCACGGTGCACAACTCGGCGATCTCCTGACGCAGATGATCAATCGCGGCCCGCGCGTACAGGCGCAGGTCAGTCGCGATCTGTTCATTGCGGCTGCGGCCGCTGTGCAGCTTGTAGCCAGCTTCTCCGATTAAGGCGACGAGCTGCTTCTCCACAAAGTGATGAACGTCTTCGGCCTCACTGTCATCGAGAAAAGAAGGGGATGCCGCGGCGCGCTCACCGATCTGTTCCAGCCCCTGCAAAATGCTGATGAGTTCTTCAGAAGACAGGACGCCGGCATTCTTGAGGGCGCGGGCGTGCGCGCTGCTGGCTGCAAGCTCGCAATGCAGCAGCCGGCGATCGAAGCTGAACGATCGCTGCCAGCTATCGAATTCAGGATCCAGCGGTTGCCGGAACCTGCCCGACCACATCTTCATCAAGCGACCTCCATACGCGACCGGGCGCGCGAGCGGGAAGGAAGACCCAAAATGCGGATGAACCCCGCCGCATCCTTCTGATCGTAGCTGTCACCCATGGTGAAGGAGGAAAGATCGGTGCGGTAGAGCGAACATTCCGACTCGCGGCTGACGACCGACACGTTCCCCTTGTAGAGCGCCAGCGTGATGCTCCCCGTCATTTCCTTTTGGGTGCTTTCGACGAAAGCATCGAGGGCCTCGCGCAGCGGCGCGAACCATAGACCGAAGTAAACCAGTTCGGCGTACTTGAGCCCGATGTGCTGCTTGAAATGAGCAACATCGCGCTCCAGGCAGAGAGTCTCCAATTCGCGGTGAGCGGTAATCAGCAGCGTGCCGCCGGGAGTTTCATAGCACCCCCGCGACTTGATCCCGACGAAGCGGTTCTCGACCAGATCCACGCGGCCGATGGCATTGCGGGCGCCGATTTCATTGAGCAATTCGACGAGAGAGACCGGATCCATTGCCATCCCGTTGACCGAGACCGGCACTCCCCGCTCAAATCCAATACTCACTTGCTCTTCTTTATCAGGAGCGTCATGGGGTGATCTCGTGAGCTGCCACGTGGTGGGCAAGGGTGCATTCGCGGCATCTTCGAGTTCGCCGCCTTCATGGCTGACGTGCCAGAGATTGCGGTCGCGGCTATGAATCTTCTCGCGGCTCGCGGCCACGGGAATGCCGTGCTGCTCCGCGTAGTCGAGACAGTCCTCGCGCGATTTCAGCGACCACTCCCGCCACGGAGCGATGATCTTCAGCTCAGGAGCGAGCGCCTGGTAAGTCAGTTCGAACCGCACCTGGTCGTTGCCCTTGCCCGTGCAGCCGTGAGCGACCGCGGTTGCTCCTTCGCGCAAGGCCACTTCGACCTGGCGTTTCGCAATCAGAGGACGAGCGAGCGAAGTGCCGAGGAGATACTTGTGCTCGTATACGGCACCGGCTTTCAGCGCGGGGAAGACATAGCCAGTAAGAAATTCCTCACGAAGATCCTCGACGATGACCTTGCTGGCGCCGGTGGCGTAGGCCTTCTCCACGACGGCCTCGATATCGTCCCCCTGACCGACGTCGCCGACCATGGCGATTACCTCGTAGGAATAATTCTCCTTCAGCCAGGGAATGATGATGGATGTGTCCAATCCACCGGAATAGGCGAGAACAACTTTCTCAGGCATGCGCGCTCCTCACGGGCAGGCGAACCGATCCGCCCAACAACAGGTAAAGAATTGCTTTCTGAACGTGCAGGCGGTTTTCCGCCTGGTCGAAAATGACAGAGTTGTCGGAGTCCATGACTTCATCGGTGACTTCCTGTCCGCGATGGGCAGGCAGGCAATGCATGAACACCGCGTGCGGCGCGGCTTCTGCCATAAGATCCCGATTCACCTGGTAGGGCGGGAAAATTTGAGAGCGCTGCTTGGTCTCATGCTCCTGCCCCATGCTGGCCCAGGCGTCGGTGTAAACGGCACCGACGCCTGCGACCGCAGCATGAGGTTCCGTGAGGAATTCGATTTGGGCGCCAGTCTGCTTCGCGATGTGGTGAGCGGCGGCAACGATTTGAGCATCCGGGGCGTAGCCCTGCGGAGTGGCCACACGGATCGACGAACCGAGACAAGCGCACGTGAGCAACAGCGAGTGCGCCATGTTGTTGCCGTCGCCGACATAAGCCAGGCAAATCTTCTTGAGATCGCCAAAGCGCTCCTGCAGAGTGAAGTAGTCCGCCAGCGCCTGGCAGGGATGTTCCAGATCGCTCAGCGCGTTAATCACGGGGACCGAAGCATATTTGGCCATGTTCGTGATCGTCTCTTGCGCAAACGTACGCAACACGATCACATCCACCCAGCGTTCGAGGTTGTGGGCGATGTCGCTCAGCGTTTCACGGGCGTCCAGCCGGCTCTTGGTCTGGTCCACGAACATTGCCGCTCCACCCAGACTGGTCATGCCGGCTTCAAATGTGAGCCGGGTTCGGAGCGAGGGCTTTTCAAAAAACATCACCATCTGTTTGCCCGCCAGCGCTCTCTGGAAAACCGAAGGGCGGGATTTCATCAGCTCCGCCAGATGCAGCACAGCTTCTACACCCTGGGGACCAAGATCCCGGGTCGAAATCAGGTCTGGACACCAGAAAAGGCCGGGAAAGGTCTCCGGCGGCGCTAGTGCCTTGTTCTGCAATTGAGTGTTCAACGTCTCCTCTTTTCTCTTTACGACTTCAGTTCTGCGACGGACTTGCGAACAGCGAGCTGCGTGGTTCACGCGCAAGTGACCTCTGTCCCGCATGGCAGCTTGGCAAAGTAGAATTGCGGCAGTGCATCCGCTTCCGTGGCGGGCAAAATCCGCACGCGTCCCACACCCTGCTTCAGAGCTTTCTTGCACGCTTCCAGCTTGGGCAACATGCCTCCGCTTATGGTCGAGTTGGCGGCCAGATCCTCGGCCTGGCTGGTGCTGAGCCAGGGAATCACGGCCCCTTCCGCATCTTTCACTCCAGGAACATCCGTGAGGAAGATGAGGGCGTTGGCGTGGCAAGCGGCGGCGCAGGCGGCGGCCATCTCGTCGGCGTTGACGTTGTAGTACTCGCCATCGGCGCCGAGAGCCAGAGACGCGAGAACGGGAATGCCGCCTTGCTGCCAGAGAGCCTCGATCCAGCAGGGCTCGGCAAAGCAGATTTCACCGACGAAACCGAGGTCGTTGCCGCGGACATGTTTGCGGCGGGCGCGAAAGCTCATGCCGTCGCCGCCGCAGAATCCCACCGCAGGCATGCCAGCAGCCTGAATGGCGGCCACCAGCTTCTTGTTGACCATCCCGCCCAGCACCATGAGGGCCACGTCGCGAGTTTCGGCGTCGGTGATGCGGAGCCCGCCCACGAACTCGCTTTGCTTCCCGAGTTGTTTTAGAACCCGGGTCAGCGCGCTGCCACCGCCATGAACCACGGCCACACGATGGCCGTCCTGGGCCAATTCCGCGATGGCGCGGGCGCACTTGCGCAACGTGGAAACGTCTTCCAGCGCCGCTCCCCCGATTTTGATCACGATCGTCATTGCAAGCCTTCGTCTTCCGCCCAGCCATACATCAGATTCATGTTCTGGACCGCCTGCCCAGCGGCGCCCTTAAGCAGGTTGTCAATACACGAGATGAGCACGAGCCGCCGGCCGTCTTCGGCGAGACTGAAACCGAGATCGCAGTAGTTGGTGTGCAGGGAAAACTGTACCTGCGGAAGTTTCGGCGTCTGGAAAACCCGTACCCAGCGTTTGCCCGAATAGAAATTCCGGAAGCACGATTCCACCTCGGCAGACGTCATTTGCCGGTCGAGATACACGTAGATGGTCGAGAGAATCCCGCGCGGAATGGGGAGCAGGTGCGGCGTAAAGGTCAACTCCTGGGCGTTCAATCCCAGTTGCTCGACCATTTCGCCCACATGCCGGTGGCAAAAGACCGAATAGGCAGACAAATTGTCTGCCACCGACACGAAGTGTGTTTTTGAAGTGGGCTCCTTCCCCGCTCCCGATACGCCGGACTTCGAATCGGAGATGATTCCGCGGCTATGGTCTACGACTCCGGCGTGAAGCAGCGGCGCCAGCGCCAGGATCACCGATGTTGCGTAGCAACCGGGATTGGCTACCAACTCCGCGCTCGCCAGGCGATCCGCATTCAGTTCGGGGAGCCCGTAGACCGCCTTGTCGGTCAGATGCGCTGCCGTGGCCGCGTCCGCGTCTTGGAAGTTGTAGATGGCGCGATGCCGCTCCTGCTTCAATCGCCATGCGCCGCTCAGATCAACGACGCGCAGACCCTGCGCGATTGCTTCGGGGACCAGCGACCGCGATACCTCATGGGGCGTGGCCAGAAACAGCAACTGCACTCCCTGCTGCTTCACCGCCGGCCACGAGAGCTGGTGAAGAGGGTAGCCCCCGTTCCCGGAGAGAGCCGGGAACACGTCGGCCAAGTCCGAAGCGCTGCCATTGTCGGTAGTGCGACGCAGCAGAACCAGCTTCTCGAGCCGGGGATGACGCAGGAGAATTCGCGTCAGTTCGAGACCGGAATAACCGGTCGCGCCGAGCACAGCGGCTTTGAGTTTCGCAGACATCAGCTGAGCATTTCTGCAATCCGGTCCGCGAGCTTGTGGGCCGCTTCTTTATCGGGGCAGACAATCAGGATGGTGTCGTCCCCCGCAATGGTCCCGACCACTTCGAGCCAATCGGCTTCGTCCAGGGCCGCAGCCACCGGCTGCGCGCTGCCGACGATGGTCTTGACGACCAGCAGGTTCTGGGCCGAGCGAACACCGAGAACGAACTCGCGCACTAGCCGCGAAACGGGGGGCAGCGCCACCCCAACCGCACTGTCGCCCTGAGGTATGGAATACCCGTGGTGGGTTTTGCTCAGATTCAGATCGCGGATATCGCGGGACAGCGTGGCTTGGCCCACCTTGAACCCGCGCTTGCGCAGCAGGCGCTGCAGATCGTCCTGACTGGCGAAGGTGCCGTGCTTCAGGGACTCCAGGATCGCACGCTGGCGGAGAGTTTTATTCATGATGAATATTTATGCATATGAATGGATAAATATTGTCGTATCTTACCGAAGAGAGGGGGAATGTCAAGAAAAAAGGCTCGGCCGGCGTTTACTATCCGGGAGAACTGGGCTGGATGTCGGTGTCCGGAGAGATTTCAGCAGCGAACGGCGGCCAAGGAAGCAAACGGACGAGGAGAACCAGTTTTCAGGTATGCATCGGCGCAGGCCGCCGCCTTACGGCCTTCCGAGATAGCCCACACGACGAGCGACTGGCCGCGGCGCATGTCGCCGGCGGCGAAAACACCGGGCACCGACGACATGTAGTGCTCGTCGGTGGCGACATTGCCACGGTGGTCGAGTTGAACTCCTAACTGTTCAATCATTCCGCTTCGCACCGGACCGAGGAAACCCATGGCAATCAGTACCAGGTCAACGTCCATTGTGAACTCGGTTCCGGCGATGGGCTCGAACTTCGGAGGAGGGGCGCCCCGCACGGCGTGAAGTTGCCTGACGTTACCGTTTTCATCGCCAGTGAATCTCGCTGTGGCAATGCTCCAGTCGCGCACTCCGCCTTCCTCGTGAGCGGGCTCGGTGCGGAGTTGCATGGGCCACAAGGGCCATGGAGTCTGAGACGAGCGCTGCTCGGGCGGTTTGGGCATGATCTCGAACTGGTGGACGGAGAGGGGCTTTTGCCGGTGACATGTGCCCAGGCAATCGGCACCGGTGTCGCCACCTCCGATGATGACCACGCGCTTGCCGGTCGCAAGAATCTCAACCGCGGGGTCGATGGTGTCACCGAGGCAACGCTTGTTTTGCTGGGGGAGGAACTCCATCGCGAAGTGAATTCCCTTCAGCTCGCGTCCCGGGACTGTCAGGTCGCGCGGATGCTCAGCGCCGCCCGCCAGCACAATGGCGTCGAATTCGTGGCGCAGATCCTCGACGGGGATCGTTTTCCCAACCTCGGCGTTGGTGACGAACTTTACTCCCTCGGCCGCCATCTGTTCGAGGCGGCGATCAATGACGTGCTTCTCCATCTTGAATTCAGGAATCCCGTAGCGCAACAGGCCGCCGATGCGGTCGGCTTTTTCGTAGACCACGACTGAGTGTCCTGCCCGGCACAACTGCTGCGCCGCGGCCAGGCCCGCCGGGCCTGAACCTACGATCGCCACTTTTTTTCCGGTGCGAACTTTCGGAAGCTCTGGATGAATCCAGCCCTCCAAGAATCCGCGCTCCACAATGTTCTTCTCGTTCTGCTTGATCGTTACCGGAGGTTGATTGATGGCCAGCACGCAAGAAGCCTCGCAGGGCGCGGGACAGATGCGGCCGGTAAATTCGGGGAAATTGTTGGTGGCGTGCAACTGGCGCACGGCGTCCTTCCAACGGCCGCGATAGACCAGATCGTTCCAGTCGGGAATGAGATTGTTGACCGGACATCCCGTCTGGCAAAAGGGCACGCCGCAATCCATGCAGCGGGCTCCCTGCTGGCGAAGCTTGTCTTCGGGGAAATCCTGATAAATCTCAAACCAGTCATTCACGCGCTCGGCGACCGGCCGGCGCGGAGCCAGCTCGCGCGAGTAATCCATGAAGCCGGTGGTCTTACCCATGCTGCACCTGCTCTGCCGGCTCCAGAACGCTGACGGGCTGTTCGGGAATGTAGGCTTGCTGAGCGCGGCTTACCCCGAGCACACGCTTGAATTCGTGCGGGAAGACTTTGATAAAGCGAGAGACCAAATCGTCCCAGTTGTCGAGAATCATCTTGGCGCGCGGGCTGCCAGTGAGGTCGAGATGGCGGGTGACGAGGTCCCGGACGGTCTGTACATCTTGAGAGTCGAGCAGCGGCTCCAGATCAACCGACTGCAGATTGCAGCGTTTTTCGGTGAAGTCTCCGCGCTCATCAAAGACGTAGGCGATGCCGCCACTCATGCCCGCGGCAAAATTCCGGCCGCAGGAACCGAGGACCACAACCAAACCGTTCGTCATGTATTCGCAGCCGTGATCACCAACGCCCTCGACCACCGCGGTCGCACCTGAGTTGCGCACCGCAAAGCGCTCGCCCGCGACTCCGTTAAAGAACGCTTCACCGCTGGTTGCACCGTACAGAGCCACATTGCCGAGGATGATGTTTTCTTCCGGCGCAAAGCTGGAATCACGTGGCGGATACAAGACGAGCCGGCCGCCGGAGAGGCCCTTGCCGACGTAATCGTTGGCGTCGCCTTCGAGGGTGAGCGTGATGCCCTTGGCCAGAAAGGCCCCCAGGCTCTGGCCGGCGGATCCGTTCAAATGGATTCGTAGCGTACCGTCCGGCAGTCCGCCTGAGCCAAAGCGGCGAGCCACCTCTCCGCTCAGCATGGTACCGACCGAGCGATGCACATTGCGCACGGGCAAACTGATTTCAATGGAACTCAAACTCAGCAAAGCATCGAGTGAGTGCTCGACCAGTTGATGATCAAGCGCGACGTGCAGGCCGTGGTCCTGGGCGTGTACGCAGCGTCTGGCAACACGTGAGGGAACGGGCGGATTGTACAGAATCGTGGAATAGTCGAGGCCGCGGGCTTTCCAATGATCGACAGCGGGTTCGACCTCGAGCAGGTCAACGCGGCCCACCATTTCGTCCACGCTGCGGAAGCCAAGTTCCGCCATGTATTGGCGCACCTGTTCAGCAATGAAGAAGAAGAAATTGATGACGTGCTCGGGCTGTCCTTGAAACTGCTTGCGCAGCACTGGATCCTGCGTAGCAATGCCGACCGAGCAAGTGTTGAGGTGGCACTTGCGCATCATGACGCAGCCCAGCGCAATCAGCGGAGTGGTGGCAAAACCAAATTCCTCCGCGCCCAGCAGAGCGGCAATCACGACATCGCGGCCGGTCTGCAGTTTGCCGTCGGTTTGCACGCGAATGCGGCTGCGCAGATCATTCAGCAAAAGAACCTGCTGGGTCTCGGCCAGGCCCAGTTCCCACGGAACGCCGGCATGCTTGATCGAACTCAACGGCGAAGCGCCAGTGCCGCCGCTGTCTCCGCTGATGAGCACAACGTCGGCATGCGCTTTCGCCACGCCGGCGGCGACGGTGCCGACGCCAACTTCCGCCACGAGCTTCACCGCGATGCGCGCCTGCGGATTAACGTTCTTCAAGTCGTAGATCAGCTGCGCCAGGTCCTCGATGGAGTAAATGTCGTGATGTGGCGGCGGCGAAATGAGGCCGACGCCGGGAATCGAATGGCGCAGGCGGGCGATGACTTCGTCAACTTTGTGGCCTGGGAGTTGTCCGCCCTCGCCGGGTTTGGCGCCCTGAGCCATTTTGATCTGCAACTCATCGGCATTGACGAGGTAACTGGCGGTCACGCCGAAACGCGCCGAGGCAACCTGCTTCACGGCGCTGCGCCGCAAATCTCCATTTGGGTCAGGTTGGAATCGCGCCTCGTCCTCTCCGCCCTCACCGGTGTTGGACTTGCCGCCTATGCGGTTCATGGCGATGGCCAGGGTTTCGTGGGCTTCCTTGCTGATCGAACCGAACGACATAGCCCCGGTGGTGAAGCGCTTGACGATTTCCCTGGCGGGCTCGACTTCTTCGAGCGGAACCGGCTTGTCGCTCTTCTTGAATTTCATCAGGCCGCGCAGCGTGCACAGGTTGCTGCTCTGGCGATCGATGAGATCGGTGTACTCCTGGAAAGTCTTGGCGTCCTCTTGCCGCACCGCCTGCTGCAGCTTGCTGATGGTCAGCGGATTGAGCAAGTGATATTCGCCGTCGACCCGCTGGTGATAACTTCCACCGACCGCAAGCTCAGTTTCGAAGTCGGTCAGCGGCCGGAAGGCAAATTCGTGTTTGAGTTGCGCTTCACGAGCCAAGACATCCAGGCCAATGCCTTCGAGCCGCGAGGTTGTGCCCGCGAAATACTCGTCAATCAATTGCCGGTTCAGGCCAATGGCTTCGAAAACCTGCGCCCCCTGATAGCTTTGCAGGGTCGAGATACCCATTTTGGAGAAGGTCTTGAGCAGGCCCTTCTTGATCGCCTTCAGGAAGTGCTTGACCGCTAGTTCGGGCGTTACGTTCTCTCCCAACTCGCCGCGCCAGGCGAGGTCTTCTACGCTCTCGAGCGCGAGATAGGGATTGATCGCGCTGGCCCCAAAGCCGCTGAGCAAAGCGAAATGCATGACTTCGCGGGGCTCGCCGGATTCAGTGATCAGCGCAACCTGCGTACGCGTTTCTTCCCGCACCAGCAGATTGTGTACCGCGGCGAGCGCCAGCAGGCACGGAATGGGAGCATAGTCTTTATCCACGCCGCGATCGGAAAGAATAAGCAGCGAGTAGCCAGCTTTCACCGCCCGCGAAGCTCTCTGGCAGAGTTCGTCGAGAGCCCGGCGCAGGCCCGGCTCGCCCTCGCCCACTCGAAACAGAGCCGGCAGCGTGGTGGCCAGCAGATCGCGGTTGGACACACGGCGCAGCTTCTCCAGTTCGCGATTGATGAGCAGCGGATGCTCGAGTTTCAGCATGTGGCAATTTTCCGGCGCTTCGTCGAGGATATTGCGCTCGCTGCCGATATAGCTGATGAGCGACATCACCATCTCTTCGCGAATGGGATCGATCGGAGGGTTCGTGACCTGAGCGAAGAGCTGCTTGAAATAGTTGAAGAGCGACTGGGGCTTGTCGGAGAGACAGGCCAGCGGCGTGTCCGTGCCCATCGAACCGATGGGCTCTTCTCCCGACAATGCCATTGGCCCCAGGATCACCCTCAGGTCCTCGTCGCTGTAACCGAACGCGCGCTGGCGGCGGAGAAGAGTCTCCGCGTCCGGATTGTGCATGCGCGAAGGCTCGGGCAACTGGTCGATCGTGATCTGATATTCTTTCAGCCAATCGGCGTAGGGTTGCTGCGATGCGAGACTCTGTTTGATCTCCTTGTCGGAGACGATGCGGGCCTCAACCGTGTCCACCAGAAACATCTTGCCCGGCTGCAGACGCCCCTTGTGCTTTACCTGATCCGGAGGGATATCGAGCACTCCCACTTCCGAAGCCATGACGACCAGATCGTCGTGGGTGACAACGTAACGTCCGGGGCGCAGGCCGTTGCGGTCGAGCGTCGCTCCAATGACCCGGCCGTCGGTAAAGGCAATCGCCGCGGGACCGTCCCAGGGCTCCATCAGACAGGCGTGGTACTCGTAGAAGGCGCGCTTCTCCGGCTTCATGTGCGGATTGCCCGCCCAAGCCTCGGGAATCAGCATGGCCATGACGTGCGGAATGCTGCGTCCGGCCTGGAAGAGCAACTCCACGGCATTGTCGAAGTTTGCGGAGTCGCTCCCGTCAGGGGCGATGATGGGATACAGCTTCTGCAAGTCGTCCCCAAAGAGCGGCGACTTCAGAAGTGACTGGCGGGCGTACATCCAGTTGACGTTTCCCCGCAGCGTGTTGATTTCGCCGTTGTGTGCAATGTAGCGATAAGGATGGGCCCGCTGCCAACTGGGAAATGTGTTGGTCGAGAACCGCTGGTGCACCAGACACAGCGCGCTCTCCACGTCAGGATCGGAAAGCTCGCGGTAGAAGTTGGTGATCTGGGGGGCGAGCAGCAAGCCTTTGTAAACGATGGTGCGGCAAGAGAGCGATGGGAGGTAGAACATCTCGGCATCCTCGATGCCGGATTCACGAATTTCATTCTCAGCCCGCCTGCGCACTACATACAACTTGCGTTCGAGGGCGTCTTCATCGAAGGCAGGGTCCATGGCGCGGGCCCAACCCACAAAGATCTGTTGAATGTAAGGCTGTGAGGCGCGTGCCACGCGCCCGATAGCTGAGGCGTAGACCGGGGTGTCACGCCAGCCCAGTACGGTCAGGCCCTCCTCGCGGACGATGCGCTCGAGAATGCCCTCGCAGTGCAAGCGCGGATGCTTCTCCACCGGCAGAAAGGTCATGCCGACGCCGTAGGTCCCAGGCCGAGGCAGCGCGAAGCCGAGTTTCCCGCACTCGCGCGCGAAGAACCTGTGGGGAATCTGGATGAGGACGCCCGCGCCGTCACCCGTTTCCGGATCGCATCCGCAGGCGCCGCGATGGGCCAAGTTGAGCAGGACCTGAATGCCCTTGCGGATGATGTCGTGACTCTTATGACCGGGGATACTGGCCACAAACCCGATGCCGCAGGCGTCGTGCTCGTGCGCAGGGCTGTAGAGGCCCTGCGCCGGCGGCAATCCATGCTTCAGGTTTCGAGGCGTCATACCGGACATCCTGGTGCGACGGAGTTAAGCGTTTCCGAATCATTGTTCTTGGGCGTGCCTCGCGGGGCACCGGAGTGGTCGCACACTTCTGCTCAGGAACAGAGGCTCGTGCTTCTCTTAATAGCGCGTGCAGGCGAGCAAAGTACAATGCAGAATTTCGATGCATGGTATGAAAATTTTGGGACGCAGCTTTTTGAGATTCAAGCGATCCCGCCGCCATCCACGACGATGTGGGCGCCCGTAATCCATTTCGACATATCGCTGCCGAGAAACAGGACGGCATTGGCAACGTCATCCGGAGTCCCCACGCCGCTCAGCGGGCGGTTGGCGGCCTCTTCCATGAACTGCTCGGGAGCCTCTCCGAGCTGCCGGCACTCAGAAGCCAGCATGGGTGTATTGACGTCGCCCGGGCATACACAGTTGACGCGGATGTTGTCCTTGCCGTGGTCAATCGCCATGGCACGGGTCAAGTTCAGCACCCCAGCCTTGGCGGCACAGTAGGCAGCCGCCTTCGGACCGCCTTTCAGGGACCAGCCGGACCCCGTGTTGATGATGGTGCCGGTGCCCTGGTGGATCAGGTGCGGGATTACTTCCCGCGACAGCAGATATACGCTTTTCAACGTCACATCGAGGACCGCGTCCCAATCTTCTTCTTCCAGCGCGAGGACGTCCTTGCGCACCGTGACGCCGGCGTTGTTGCACAGGATGTCAATGCGGCCAAGGGTTGCGATGACTCGCTGGACGGCTTCCCGGCAATCGGCTTGGGAAGAAACGTCACAGGCGATAAAGGTGGCTTCGCCGCCCAATTGCGCAACCAGAGACACCGTCTCCCTGCCACCTTCGACGTTCTTGTCGAGAATGGCGACTGCCGCGCCCATCTCGGCCAGGCGAACAGCGATTGCGCGCCCGATGCCCGAGGCAGCGCCGGTCACGATGGCAGCTTTGCCCTTCAGCGAAAGCAACTGTCCCGCTCGATTGCAGATTTGTTGGAAGTCCATAGTCGACCTCGCAGCCGTGCCAGCCCTTACGTCACTGCCGGCAAAGCTTTTTCCATGGCGGCCAGCGTTTTTTCGACGTCGCTCGCGCTGTGAGCCAGCGTCACGATCGAGTGCAGCGTCGCCGCCGGACTGGTGTAGATTCCATACTCGAACAACTTCCAGGAGAAGCGCTGATACTTCCTGCGGTCCACGTGCTGGCAGAATTCGCGATAGTCGCGGATCGCGTCCCGTTCCGTGAACATGATTTGAAACATGGGACCAACGCGCTGCACGATAGCCGCCGTGCCCGTGCGGCGGAACAGATCCGTGATTCCACCGGCAAGTTGATCGGCCAGACCCCAGATATAGCGAAACGCGGCTCCGTTGTCGCGAGTCAGCTTGCGCAGGTTGGCGCGCGCGGCAAACATGCCAATGCGGGAGGCATTGTGAGTCCCGTAGTGCAGCACGCCGCCGCCGGTGAGCGCGGACATGATATCTGCCCGCCCGGCAAAGGCCGCCACCGGAAGCCCGCAACCCAGAGCCTTCCCAAAACTGACGATGTCCGGTTTGAGTTTGTAATACTCCTGGCAACCGCCGGGCGCGATGCGAAAACCAGTTACGGTTTCATCCAGGAAGGAGAGAATGCCATGGCGCCGGGTCAGGCTCTGCAGGCCTTCGAGGTATCCGGGCTGCGGCGGAATCACTCCCATATTCGCCATGACGCCTTCGGTGACCACAACTGCAATCTCGCCGGGATGATTCTGGATTGCGCGCTCGAGAGCAGGCAAGTCATTCCAGGGGACAACGATCGTGTCGTCGAGGGCACGGCGGTTGAGGCCTGCACTGTCGGATACCTTCACCGGATTGCCCGACAGGCCTGGGTCTCCGGGTGGCAAGGGATTCGAACTGACCAGCACGTCGTCCCACCAGCCGTGATAGTGGCCCTCGAATTTTATGATCTTCGGCCGGCCAGTGACGCCGCGCGCCAGCCGGATCACCGCCATCACTGCCTCGGTCCCGGTATTGGCGAAGCGGACCACCTCTGCATTGGGGACGATCTGCTGCAGAAGCTCCGCCACTTCTACCTCGACCTCAGTGGCGGTGGCGAAATGCGCGCCAGTTGCAGCGCCCTCAGCGATGGCCTGGGTAATTTCAGGGTCAGCGTGCCCCAGGGGCAGCGCGCCAAAACCCATCATCCAGTCGATGTATTCGTTTCCGTCCACATCGTACAGGCGCGATCCCTGCCCGCGCCTCATAAAGATCGGATACTCACCGTAGTTGGCAGGCCCGCGCGAGGGAGAACTCCCGCCGTCGATAAGCACCCGCTGCGTTCGCTGGAAAAGGCGTTTGGATTCTTGCGTGTTGAAACCGAAATCGCTGTCTGACGGCAACTTGCCCCCTTGGCCCGGCTTCCCATGCTACAAGAAGTGCGTGGCCATCGGAATAGAACATCAATGGCCGGGTTAAGATGAGGACAGGCACTGCGTGCCGCCCTGGATATGAATGGTTGGAAGATTCCCTGCTCACTTGTCGCATCTTTGTTATTCCTCATCACCGGTGCGAGCTTGCTCATGCATTCGCAGGCAGGCATCGTGCAAGCTCAGCCGAAGCAAGCCGCACCGGCTTCGACCGCCGCCGAGGCTCCAATTCGATTCGTCTACGAGCCGATCAATTTCAAGCTGGACAGCGACGAGACCCCGGAATATCACGCTCCGGAAACGATGGCTGGCGGCGTTGCCGTTTTCGACTACAACAACGACGGCAAACTCGACATTTTCTTCACCAATGGGGCGGACATCAAAACGCTGCGCAAAGATTCTCCAAAATACTACAACCGTCTTTTCGAGAATGACGGCCACGGACATTTCACCGACGTGACCGAAAAAGCCGGGCTGGCGGGAACAGGCTACGACACCGGCGTTGCCATCGGGGATTACGACAACGACGGTTATGAAGACATTTTCGTGGCGGGCGTGTATCGCAATACGCTCTATCACAATAACGGAGACGGCACCTTCACCGATGTGACCGCCAAGGCCGGCCTGAACAAACCCGATCCAGAATACGGACCGCTCTGGTCCGTCGCGGCCGCCTGGGTAGATGTGAACAACGACGGACTGCTCGATCTCGTCGTCATTAACTATCTCAAGTGGGATGGGGACCATGAGCCCGTATGCGAGGGCTACGGGCATCGAGACTATTGCCATCCCAAGATGTACAAGTCGACTCCCAATCAATTGTTCATCAACAATGGTGACGGAACGTTCCGCGATGCCTCGGTGGAAGCGGGTTTCCGCGCGCATCCCGGCAAAGGCATGGGAGTCGCCGTGGCCGACTCCGAACTTACGGGCAAGATGGACATCATGGTCACCAACGACAAGCTGATGAATTCGTTCTTCCGCAACAAGGGAGGCGGCAAGTTTGAGGAAGTGGCCTTCGACGAGAATGTCGCGCTGCGGGAAGACGGCACCTACATTTCCGGCATGGGAGTGGATTTCCGCGATCTTGATAACGACGGCTATCCCGACGTTTTTCTGGTTGCTCTGGATGGCGAGACTTTCCCGCTCTATCGCAATACAGGCAAGGGAAGCTTCGTGGAAGTGACGCGGGAGAGCGGCATGACGAGGATGAGTCTGCCCATGGCCGGTTATTCGCCTACGATCGCAGATTTTGACAACGACGGCTGGAAAGACATCTTTGTTTCGCGCGGCCACGTTCAGTCGCTTGCGTCAGCCGCGAACCTGCCGATCGAGCAGCCCAATACCGTCTTCCGCAATCTTGGCGGCATGAAGTTTCAGGCCTTGACTGCCGAGGCCGGATTGACGGCGCAGCCTCCCGCGCGCCACCGAGGCTCAGCCATTGGAGACTTGAACGGAGATGGACGTTTGGATGTGGTCGTGAGCGCGCTCAGTGCGCCTGCGGAAATCTGGATCAACCAAAGCCCGGGGAAGAACCATTGGCTGGAATTCAAGCTGCAGGGAACCAAAAGCAACCGCGACGGCATCGGGGCCAGAATTAAGCTGGTCACCAAGTCTGGAGCGCAGTACAACCACATGACCACCAGCGCGGGTTATGCCTCGTCGAGCGCTGGTCCCGTTCATTTTGGACTGGGAGCCAACGCCTCCGCGGACCTGGTCGAGATCCGGTGGCCTTCGGGCATCGTGCAGCAGTTGCACGACGTGGCGGGCGATCGTGTGGTCGTCGTCAAAGAGCCGGCCCGATAACATTGGACCCTGAAGGTGCGCGGCCTTGGATTAAACCGGCTTCAATCCCAGACCAGGCCCATCGGGAAGAACCAGTTTCCCTTTCTGAACGGTGACGCCGGTGTAAGGATCGTTAGCGATTAGCAAGTTGCCATCCAGATCCGCATAGTCAATCAGCGGCGAAAGATGCGCCGCCGCCGTAACACTCACCGAACTGGAAACCATGCAGCCCAGCATGGTCTTCATCCCCAGCGCCTTGGCCACGTAGATCATGCGCAGAGCTTCCTGGACACCGCCGCATTTGTCGAGTTTGACATTGACTCCGTCATAGGCGTCGACCAGTTTGGGAATGGCGCGGGCATTTACGGCAGCCTCATCGGCGATGATCGGCAGATGCACCCGGCTTCTCACCCATCGGGTTTCTTCGATCATGTCCGCCGGCATGGGCTGCTCGATGAATTCCACACCTTGCGACTCCAGCCAGTTGATTTTGCGGACGGCTTCCTCCTTGTCTTTCCAGCCCTCGTTGGCATCCACCCGCAGAGGTTTCTTGGTCACGCTGCGAACGGCTGCCATGGTTGCTTCATCCGAGTCCAGTCCAACCTTGATCTTGAGCACCGGAAACGACTCGGCTTCCAGCACCTTCTGGCGCGTGGTCTCCGGAGTGTCAATGCCGATCGAAAAAGTTGTGATCGGAGTATCTGCCGGATCCAGTCCCAGCAATTGGTACAGGGGAACATTCAGTTTCTTCCCGACCCAATCCATGAGCGCGATATCCAGGGCTGCCTTAGCGGCAAACTGGCCGGGCATCGCGCGCGCAACTTCGGCCATTGTTTTTTCAAAACGCCAGGGATTCGCCACCTGCAAAAGCGGAAGAATCGCTGCTATGGCCTTCTTGCCGTCTTCCGCATTCTCGTGATAGCGAACAATCGGAGCTCCTTCTCCAACTCCGGTGACTCCATCGCTCGTGAGACGAACCTGGAGGGTATCGCGGAACTGGCTCGAGGACATGGTGGTGGTCCAGGTATGCCGCAACTTGAGGCGCGTGATTGTCGTTTCCCAGTTGCCCGCCGGATGTTCTTCCGCCAGCCCGGGCAGCGGCCCCCAGTTCGCCAGAACACAACCTGCACCCAGTCCCCCAGTCGCTTTGAGCCATTGTCTGCGATTCATGTCATCCTCCTGCCACACACAACAGGCCCGGCGCGAGCGCGCCGGGCCATTTGAGGCAACGATTTCGCTTCGTCAGAACCGATAGATTCCCGCAAACTCCATTCTGCGGGTGTTGGTCAGGGTTGAGGTGTAGTTGCCAAAGCTTTCAGGTGAATCAACCTCATCTTGCATCGAGAAAGCGTCGAAGCGAACGTCATTGAACACATTAAATACGCTCCAGCGCATCTCGAATGACTGATTTTCAGTAATCTTCCACCGCTTGGAGAGATTCATGTCAGTGGCGAAATACCCATCGCCGCGGACCGTGTTTTTCCTGCCGCTCTCACCGGGGAAGGCATAAGTGAAGGCATTCGCCGCGCAGGGCGTTGAGGACGGGCAGTTCTCGGCATTCTTGAAGATGCTGGGAACACCAGCGAGAGTTCCGTTGCCGCTGATACTTCCGTCGGACTGGACACTCCCGTTGCCGATGGTCCTTCCGCTCTTGATGGGCGAGCCGGTCAGATCTGCCCAGCCCATTTCGTCCCAGTTAGTGGGCCAGACATAACCCATGAAGACGCTGACTGGGAAGCCGGAGGTCCAGCGCGTGGTCCCGCCAAGCTGCCAGCCGCCGATGACCGCGTCGACAAATTTGTTGGCGTTCCCTGCAATAGCCTTTCCGCGGCCGAAGGGCAATTGGGCAATCCAGTAGCCATTGATCTGATGCCGCAAATCGGCGTCACCCGGTCCATACATTTGACCCGGGGCCCAGGGGTTGATCACGCTATCTGTCAGGTAGTGGACTCCACGTTCCGCCGTGGACTCGACGTCCATGGCCTTGGAGTAGGTGTAGTTCAGACCAAACATCACTCCGTGGGACATCTGCTTGTTGAGACTGACCTGGAGGGCGTTGTAGTTCGACCAGGCGATCGAGCGCCAGTCCCAAAGAGACGAATACTGGCTGTCGTAGTAGCTGAACAGGTTCGTTGCAGGAGCGGTCGGGAGGCCGAGCGTGTCGAGCAGGTAGATGCCAGATGTCTCGTTGTAAAGACTACCGCAACCGGGCCCGAAAACGTCATACACCGCCTCCAGCAGGCTAGTGGTCGAGTTAGCGAAGCCAGTAGAACAGAGTAGGTAGCTGGATTGCGGTGTGAGCATGTTCTGCCAATACGCTGCTGTCGGCCCAATGGTCGAAGCGGTAATGCCGGTCTCAGGGGTGTTCTGGCGCCACAAGGTCGACAACTGCCGGGCAGCGGCAAAGTAACCGATCCCGGATTTCGGATCGACGAGGTTCATAGGCGCGGCAACGTCGTCGAGCACCATGAGGCGGTGAGAAAAATGGCCCACGTAGGCCACATCCAGAGTCATCTTGCCCGGCAACTGTCGCTGGATGGAGAAGTCTACGGCGTACGAGTAGGGAGTTTTGAGCGACTGGTCAATCCCTTGCCCGATGAGAAGCGAGCCCGCAGGAGGCGTGGCTGGGAAGCTAAAGTTGGAGGGAGGGGTCAAACCCAGAGTGGTCAAGAGAGCGAGAGGGACGGTGAGGTTGTTCATATCGGACAAGCTACTGCCAATCCGAGGCGCTGCGGCCACCGGAAGCGAAGCAGCGGGGTTGGAGACCAGCGTGGAAAGGCCGTACTCTCCCGAACCGCTATAGGACTGGGCCAATTCAGGGCCGAAGTTCTGGTAGTACATGCCGGCGCCGGCTCGAATTGAGGTCTTATCTTCGCCGAAAAGTTTGCTCAAGAAGCCCGAATCCGCATGCGGCGTCCAGGCGATACCCAGGCGCGGAGCAAAATTCTTGGTCTGCGTACTGTACAAGCCAGGCTTGCCGTATGGCGAACCCGCGGGGCCGAAGCCAATGGGCACGCCGCCATTGACTTGATTGTCCGGGATTCCTTTATACATCGCAGCCTGGCGCTGATTGAACCAAGTGCCCATGTTGATTGTTGGCGTGACCTCCTGTCCGGCGGTCTCCGTCATCGGCGTCATGAGCTGGTAATTCAGGCCGTAAGTGACGGAGAGATTACGACGCACCTTCCAGGTGTCCCCGAAAAAGAAGTTGTAGTTGTCAACAGCCCAGTGGCGGACGATAGGCAGAGCCTGGCCAAGCTGAGTGGCGGTGCTAGCCCCAACCTTGTAGTTGAATACGCCGTCGACTTCACTCTCAATGCCCATCAAGGCCGCCAGTGGGAAGTCATAGGTATGGTTGAAGCCTGGATCGACGGCCGGAAAGTTGTCCCCGTTGGTGCAACTAGTGGACCCGGGATTCTGCGCATTACATGCGGGATTGAGGAAATCGTTCTTGTTGGCAAACCCCCCCTCGGCAACCCAGTCAGCATTGGTCAGGGCGTCGCTGAAGTTGGCCCCGTAATTATAGGTATTCAGCCGCGAAAGGAGAAAATTGAAGCCAAATTGGAAGCTGTGCGAACCCTTGTTCCAATCAACTGTGTCCACAATGTTGTGCACAGGGGCAGTATCACCATAGGAGTAGGCAATATCCTGGTCCAGATCGCGCATGTCGACCCATGGCTGGTTGGAATCTCCGCCGACGCCAACACTCTCGCGCGTCAGGCCATAACGGATATTGTTCACAAGGTGCGGCCCCCAGAGACTGGTGTAACCGGCGACAAAGCCCTTGGAGAGGGAAAGACTCTTAGTCATCGGCGGCCTGCCGAGCTGGAACGGAGCGTTGCCGTAGTTATCATCCACACCGGTGCCGCGGAAGAAGAGCGTGTGATTGCCGTTTTCAGTGAGCTTGTAATCGAGACGGCCGATATACCAGTTCTCGCGTGTGGTCGTCGGAGCGGCAAAGCGGTACCCGCTGAAGTTCGGATCGTCGGCGTTGGGAGAGGGAGCGTTTGGCTGCGGATAAGTTTGGAAATACGCGAGCGCTCCGCCACTTGGACCGACGCCTGTCGGATCCATCTGCTGGAGCTGCGCTGGACCCAGCGCATAAAAACCGGACTGAACCGGGTAGCTCTTGCCGCTCGCACCCAAGACGGATACTTCGTTACATGTTGATGGGTCGGCACAATGGTATTGGATGATCCCGTCCTGCAGCAGCGCGCCCGGAACGTTGCGCACCACGCTCGCCCCTACGTTCTGACGGTGGCCTTCGTAGTTGAAAAAGAAGAACAACCGGTTCTTCAAGATCGGCCCGCCGATGGCTCCCCCATAGTTGTTCCACACCAGTTGTGTGGGCCGGTTGGGCAGGCCGGCGCCCACTTGCGATGATTTCAGGAACCAGTCGTTGGCTTCGCCCGCACCGTTGCGATTGAACTCATAGAGGGAGCCGTGGAACTGGTTCGTGCCGCCCTTCGTTGCCATGGCGATCTGGGCCCCGGAAGAGCGCCCTTGACTGGAGTCATAGTTGGATGTCGTTACCCGGAATTCGTCCACCGAAAACGGAGTGGTCGGCAGCACGCCAGTAAAGGCATAGCCGGCGAACTCATTGTTGTTGCTGACGCCATCAAGGGAGATGTTGTTCTGATCGCTGCGCTCCCCGTTGACCATGCCCGCGCGCGTGTCATAGCTGTCGGTCAGAATATTCTCGCCGTTGAAAGAGACACCGGGCTGCAGGCTGAGCAGGAGCACGGAGTTCTCCGCCGGCAGCGGGAGATTCTCGATCGCGTTCGCTTCCATGGTCTGGCCCATACTAGCGTCTGTGGTGTTGAGCGTCGGCGCTTCAGCTGTGACGGAAATCGTCTCGGAGATCGCGCCCACTTTCATTTGAACGTTGACGGTCGCCGGGAGTTCGACGCGCAGAATCACACCGGACTCCTTGTATTTCCTGAAGCCCTGTGCCTCCACAGTCAGGTCGTAGGTCGCGGGAAGCAACTCGACGAAAACATAAGTCCCATCACCGCCGGTTTGTGTTTGCCGAGTGAAGCTCGTGCTGGGATTGACAATGGTCACTTGAGCTCCGCGAATGGCCGAGCCGGAAGGATCGGTCACGGTACCGCGAAGCGAAGTTGTGGCCTGTCCCCAAGCCGCTGTTGCGTAGATAGCTAGACAGAAAACGATTAGTGTTGAGAGTCGCCTCATAAAACCTCCTCCGTTTCTCCCTTGGCTCCTTGTAACGCCGAGCACTCGAACCCTGCCCGCTGTTCCCGAAATGAGATCAGCAGGTTCTGTGTGTTTGTTCTGTGCAGACTGTATGCAACGAATGACGCGAGCGTCAGTGATCCGGCGAAAGGGCCATTTCTGCGCATCAGTTCCCTCACGACACACCCGCCGGTCGTGTCAGACGGTTGACGAACTTGTAGCGGTCACCACGATAGGTGGACTTCACGTATTCCACCGGCCGGCCGCCGTGGTCGTACGAAGTACGGGTGACCACGAACACGGGTTTTCCCCGCTTGATTCCGAGCAGTTGTGATTCCTCGGCCCCGGCCACGCTTGCTTCGACTACCTCTTCGGCCATCGCGATTTGAATTCCATAGCGCTCTTGAAGAGTTCGGTACAGTGACCTGCGAGGATCGAGCGTTCGAGTCAGGTCTTCGCACAGCTGCAAAGGAAGGCGGCTCCATTCAATTCCCATCGGCGACGAGCCCGCCAGACGAACGCGCCGCAGGCTGACCACCTTGTCGCCGTCGGGAAGGCGAAGCGCATCGCCCACATCCGGCGTCGCGTCCGTTACCTCGAACGAGAGCACCCTCGACTGCGGCCGCTTTCCTCGGGCCTGCATTTCCTCGCTGAAGGAAAGAACGTGCCGAAAATTCTTCTCCAGCTTGATTTCTGCAACAAAGGTCCCCCTGCCCCGCTGGCTGTAGGTGACTCCCAGCTCACACAGCGACTTCAGCGCCTGTCGAGCCGTCATGCGGCTGATTCGTAAACGCGCCGAGATCTCCTGCTCCGAGGGAACCGGTTCTCCAGACTTAAGCGCTCCCGAACGAATTTGGCCGAGGAGGTGCTGCTGGATCTGGTAATACAGCGGGACGGCGCTGTGGCGGTTAAGCTGGGGAAGGCTCACAAACGACCCTGTTTGTCTAGACAACTAGGCTTCTAGCTCCGTCGGCCAGCGTTTGTCAAGAAATTCTTTCGCCGGAGGTCCCTGGAGAGCGGGTCGCCGCGCTCTTTCCACACTCGGACAAACGGTGTTAGAGTCCCGCAAACATATACAAGGTGGAGGATGGCATGGACAGATTTCACAAGTTCGCGAAGGCACGCAAAATTGCGCCTGTTTTCGTAGCGCTGGGCCTGGTCTTGGCCCTCACGAGCGGAGTCTGGGTGGTCCGCGCGCAATCCCCTTCGCCTGGCGGGATCGCTTCGTCGGACAGCGAGCTGATTGCCCAATTTCGGCGTGTCGAGGTTGCTTCCGTCTCAGATGCACTCGAACAAATCAGCGGCAAGCGCATGTACATGAGTCACCGCATGCAGCCGATCTTCACGGCCAAGTTCGCCGGGTTCGCGCGCACTGTGCAGCTTAAGAAAGACGAGGGCAACAAAGACCCTGAGGCTTTGACCGGCATGCTGGAGGCCATTGATCAGGGAGCGGTCGATTCGGTGTACGTGATGGTCGTAGAGGACGGAGAAGACATCGCCGGAATGGGAGGGTTGATGGGCACGGCGATGGCTGCGCGCGGCTACGCGGGAGCGGTGATCGACGGCGGAGTGCGCGACGTGGCGTATTTGCGCAAGATTGGCTTTCCGGTTTTTGCCACCGGCATCGTGCCTTCCACGTCCGTCCACCACTATCGCTTTGCCGGGGCCCAGATATCCGTGGTTTGCAATGGGGTTCCCGTCAACCCGGGAGACATTGTGGTGGCCGACAGCGATGGCGTGGCTGTGGTACCTAGAGCGCTCGCCCAGCCGGTCCTTGCTCTGGCCCAGCAGATGGATTATAAGGAGCATTCCATGTACGCCGTCATCGAGCAATTAAAGTCCATTGTGGAAGCGGTGAAGAAGTCTGGCCGACTTTAAGTGAGGAGTGGCACGGAGACTGCGGTCTTCCTGCAACGCCCCTGCTCGGAGCAAGCGGCAAAGGAGGCTTGTCATGCGACTTAATTCGAGATGGAACCGGCGTGGATTCCTCGGGACAGCAGCCGCAATCGCGGCGTCTATCTTCGCGCCGCGCAAGCTTTTTTCTTCAGTCTCCACTGCCGCCAGCGGAGGTGCCGAAGTCAACGGCTTTGGACAAAGCGGCAACCCCTACGAGGAACTGGGCGTCACCACGCTGATCAACTGCCAGGGCACGATGACAATGCTCGGCGGTTCTGTTCTGCGTCCAGAACTCGAAGCCGTTATGGCTATGGCCGGACGGCATTTTGTGAGCATCCCCGAGTTGGAGGTGGCTGCCGGGAAGCGCATCGCGGAAATGCTCAAACTTCCGGACGGCTACACCGCACTCGTGACCTCCGGAGCGGCCGCGGCCATGCAATCAGGATTGGCCGGCATTCTCACCGGCGATAACGAGGCCCTGATCCGGCAGCTCCCCGATTTGACCGGCATGAAGTCGGAAGTCATCATCCAGAAGTCGCACCGCAACCCATTTGATCACCAGTTGCGCTCCACCGGCGTCAAGCTGGTCGAGATCGAAACCCGCGAACAATTGCGCCGCGCCGTCAGCGAGCGCACAGCGATGATGCATTTCACCAATTTTGCGAACGGGGCCGGCGAAATCAAAGTGGACGAATGGGCCAAGCTGGCCAAGCAGTACAATCTGCCCTGCATGAACGATGCCGCGGCCGACACGCCTCCCGTCTCTCATCTCTGGGACTACACCAACATGGGATACGACCTTGTGACCTTCAGCGGCGGCAAGGCTATCCGCGGACCCCAATGCGCCGGACTTCTGATTGGGCGCAAAGATCTGGTGGCCTGCGCGCTGCTCAACAACAGTCCACATGAAGACACGCTCGGGCGGAGCCAAAAGGTTGGCAAAGAGGAGATTGTCGGCATGGTCAAAGCCCTTGAGCTTTATCTCAAGGAGGACCACGAGGCGCTGGCCAAGGAGTGGCAGGACCGCTTGGAGCGGATTTCGCACGAACTCACAAAAGTTCCTGGCGTGAGCACGTTTTTTTACATGCCTGACGTTGCCAATCACGTGCCCCACATGCAGGTCACGTGGGATTCCAGAGTCTCACTGAGCCGGGAGCAAGTATCCAAGTTGCTGCGAAGTTCGAAGCCGGCGATGGTCATTGCCGTCGGTGAAGACCGGCCCGGGCTGGTCATGAACTCGTTCATGTTGCAACCCGGCGAAGAAAAGATCGTCGCCGAACAGCTATCAAGCGTTCTGCGGGAGCACTGAGCCTAGAACTTGGGAAGAGAGAGTCAGCGGTGACCTTCGCGAAGACAACCCGGGTGCGCTGGTTTCTGGTGTTCTGGTTGTTCCTCCTGAGCGCCGTTTCTTACCTCGACCGCGTCAACATATCCGTCGCCGGAGGGGCCATTGCCGATGCCTACCGCCTCAGTGACGTGCAACTTGGCAATGTCTTTAGCGCCATGCTGGTTGGCTACGCCCTGTTTCAGACGGTCGGCGGACGCCTGGCAGACCGTTTCGGCCCGCGTCGCGTACTCACAGCTGGAGTCATCTGGTGGGGAATTTTCACCGCGCTCACCGCGCTCGTCCCCGCACATATTGTCGGCGCACTATATCTTTTCCTGGCTGTACGCTTTCTGCTGGGTGCGGGCGAAGCGGTGATCTATCCCTCCGCCAACCAGTTCATCGCACAGTGGATCCCGGTGCGCGAACGCGGCATGGCCAATGGCTGGATCTTTGCCGGAGTCGGCGCGGGAGCTGTCCTCACTCTGCCGCTCATCCCTTACTTGATGATCCATTACGGCTGGCGCTTCTCGTTCTGGGTGTGCGCGGTCATCGGATTCCTGGCCGGAGGAGTCTGGTTTCTGGCCGCTCGCGACACTCCCGCCGCACATCCACGGGTATCGGCATCCGAACTCGCCGCGATTCAGTCTGGACTCACCTTAGCGAACGCGCATGACAAACCATCAGGTCAAAATACAGCGCTCCTCCCATGGACCCGCGTCTTGCAAAGCAAAGAAGTGCGGGCCGTGACCCTCAGTTATTTTTGCTACGGCTATGTCGCGTGGATCTTCTTCAGCTGGTTCTACCTGTATCTCGCCAAAGTGCGCGCTCTGGACCTGAAAACGAGCGCCTTCTACTCCATGCTGCCTTTTCTTGCCATGCTGGTATGCTGCCTGCTGGGAGGAACGATCAATGACCGTTTCACCAGGTGGCGAGGGCCGCGCCTGGGACGGTGTGGCCTGGCAGCATGCGCAATCACTCTCGCGGGCGTGTTCATCGCTTTAGGGTCGCAGGTGCAAAGCGCGCGACTGGCCAGCGTGGTCCTTGCCGGCGGAGCAGGGGCGCTTTATCTATCGCAAAGTTCGTTCTGGTCGGTGACTGCTGACATCGCTGGGGCGTCTTCCGGTTCGGTTTCCGGCCTGATGAATACAGGCAACCAGATTGGAGCGGCGATCACGGCTTCGCTCACTCCCTGGATTGCAGCCCGGTTCGGCTGGACGGCCTCGTTTCTCGCGGCTGCGGTCCTGTGTGTAGTGGGAGCTGTGAGTTGGCTGGTTGTGGACCCGACGAAGACACTTTTTCCAGTTCAGGCTACGCCGGGCGAGGGCTTGGTTGACGTTGCGGCTCCCGCGGATCATCCCGCGTCACGTCTTCGAGTTCATAAATCTTCGAGTTCACAAATCATGGCGAAACTAAACATCAAGGCAAAACGTGAGTGCATGTGGGACCTGGTGAGCCTGGGCGAGGTCATGTTGCGCCTCGACCCTGGTGATGAGCGCATTTCCACCACCCGCCATTTCCGGGCCTGGGAAGGCGGGGGCGAATACAACGTCGCCCGCGGCCTTAAACGCTGCTTTGGAATGGACACGGCAATCGTTACTGCTCTCGCGGACAATCCCCTCGGACGCCTGGTTGAAGACCTCATGCTGCAGGGAGGAGTCAGCCAGAAATATGTCCGCTGGGTGCCTTTTGACGGAGTCGGCCGCTCCGTGCGCAATGGATTGAACTTCACCGAGCGCGGCTTCGGCATTCGCCCCGCGCTCGGTTGTTCAGATCGCGGACACACCGCGGTCTCACAACTGCGGCCCGGCGAGATCGACTGGGATCAGATTTTTGCCAAGGATGGGGCACGCTGGTTTCATACCGGCGGAATTTTCTGCGCGCTTTCCGAAACTGCGCCTAGTGTGGCCCAGGAAGCCATGGAAGCAGCCAAACGCGCTGGCACCGTAGTTTCCTATGATTTGAATTATCGTGCTTCGCTCTGGAAATCGACCGGCGGGAAAGCAAAAGCGCAGGAGACGAACCGCCGTCTCGCTCCCCTGATGGACGTGATGCTCGGCAATGAGGAGGACTTCACTGCGGCGCTGGGCTTTCCGGTGTCTGGTTTAGACGAGCACCACTCCCGGCTGGAGGCAACCGGATTCAAGCAAATGATTGACAGAGTGGTGAGGGAATATCCTTCCCTCGCCGTGATTGCCACCACTCTTCGCCACGCCAAGACCGCCACGCGGAACGACTGGGGAGCGCTCTGTTATTGCGATGGCAAGTTCTACGAGGCGCCGGTGCGCGAGAATCTGGAGATTTACGATCGCGTGGGCGGCGGCGATTCTTTTGCTTCGGGATTGATCTATGGATTCCTGTCGGGCAAGGATCCGCAGTGGTCGGTCGAATGTGGTGCGGCGCATGGCGCGCTGGCGATGACCACCCCTGGCGATACGACCATGGCCACGCTGGCCGAGGTACTGCAGGCAATGACATCAAAAACGGCGCGAATCGAACGCTGAGAACGGCGCGCCGGCTATCAACTAACACATATGACGATTGACGATGTGATTCGCAGGATCGGAGAAATTGGGATTGTCCCGGTAGTGCGGGCGGCGACGGTGGATGAGGCGACCCGCGCTGTGCAAGCGATTTGCGCCGGCGGGATATCCATTGTCGAAATAACCATGACGGTTCCCAATGCTGTCTCGGTTATTCGGGAGGTGGCGAAGCAATACGGAAGCAGTGTGCTCATCGGCGCCGGCACGGTCACCACTGCTGAACAAGCTGAGTCTTGCCTTCGCGCTGGAGCGGAGTTCCTCGTGAGCCCGGGGTTGTCGGCGCCGGTGCTCTCGGTCGCGCGAGCCTCAGCCAGACTGGCCATCCCCGGCGCGCTCACTCCTACCGAGTTGATGAACGCTCACGACCATGGCGCGCGGCTGGTCAAAATTTTTCCTTGCGGCAATGTCGGCGGACCCAAGTACTTGCGCTCGCTCAAAGCGCCATTTCCGAAGGCCGAACTGATTCCAACAGGAGGCGTGAACGCAACGAACGCCGCCGAGTTCATCGCTGCCGGAGCCTTTGCCCTCGGTGTGGGCGCGGACCTGGTTGATGCAGCCGCGTTGCGCGAGGGGAATCTCGAGAAAATCATTTCGGCTGCCCGGGAGTTGGTACAAGCCGTCGCTAATGCGCGGGCAGCGCTGCGCGAGAAGAAGGCGCATTAGTGCCGGGCAAGAGTCAACTCCATCACTGATTGACGCCGCTGGCTAGAACGCCGCCATCCACGGGCAAGACCGTGCCCGTGACGAAGCTGGCCGCATCTGAGGCGAGGAAAACCGCTGCTCCCACCAGTTCTTCGAGTTCACCAAAGCGCTTCATGGGAGTGCGCATCAACACTTCCTGCCCCCGGCCCGTGCCCACCAGGAGTTTTTCGCTGAGAGGTGTGCGGAAATACCCCGGTGCGATCGCGTTTACGCAGATTCCATGGCCGGCCCATTCGATCGCCAGCGACTTGGTCAGCGACACCAGGCCTGACTTGCTGGCGCTGTATGCGGCCACTTCGTACAGAGCCAGGAACGACCCCATAGATGCGATATTGATGATGCGGCCGTAGCGGCGCTCGATCATGTGCCGTCCGAAAACCTGGCACGAGCGCAGAGTGCCGGTGAGATTCGTATCCAGAATCCGGTTCCAGTCAGCCTCGGGAAACTCCAGCGTGGGGGCGCGTTTGGTGATGCCGGCGGCATTAACCAGGATGTCCACTTTCCCGAACGCGTCCACGCAAGCCTGCAGCAGTTTCTCCAGGGACTCACGATCGGCCACGTCGCAAATCACGCGCAAAGATCGCCGGCCGAGAGATTCGATTTCGTCTGCCAGAGCTTTTACGAGTTCGATGCGCCGCGCACTCGCAACCACATCGGCTCCAGCCTGAGCCAGGCCGAGCGCGAGCGTTTTGCCGATTCCAGAACTGCCGCCTACGACGACTGCCACCTTACCGTGGAGATCCAGATGTTTGTAGCCCATAGTTCCTCGAGTTATTCCAAGTCCTTGGTCGAGATGAATTCCGACTCTCTCGACTCACGCTACCAGTTGAACATCGTGCCGTCGAGCTTCCGGTTGACGGGCAAATAGGCCCGCTGGTAAGGGAACTTTTCCGCCAGCTTCTCGTCGTAATCAACGCCCAATCCTGGGGCATCGCCCGGATGCAGGTACCCGTTCTTGAAGGAATACGAATGAGGGAACACTTCATCGGTTTCGCGGGTGTGCGGCATATATTCCTGAATTCCGAAATTGTTGATGGAAATATCGAAGTGCAGCGCCGCCGCCATCGCGACCGGTGACAGATCGGTAGCACCGTGGCAGCCTGTGCGCACGTGATAAATCTCGGCAAGAGCGGCGATTTTCTTAAGATGCGTCAACCCTCCGCCGTGAACTACCGTCATGCGGAGGTAGTCAATCAGTTGTTCGGTGATGAGAATGTGAGTGTCCCAAACCGAATTGAAGACCTCGCCCACAGCCAGCGGAGTGGTCGTGTGCTGGCGAATGATGCGGAATCCCTCCTGCAGTTCTGCCGTCACCGGGTCTTCCAGCCAAAACAGGTGATATGGTTCCAGACTTTTTCCCAGCCGCGCCGCTTCGATTGGAGTCAGCCGGTGGTGAACATCGTGCAGCAGGTGAATATCATCCCCAAATTTCAAGCGCAGCGTCTCGAACAATTTTGGGATGTGCACTAGATACTTCTCAGTCGACCACGTGTTCTCGGGTGGCAGGCCTTTTTCTGCAGGTTCGTAAAATGGCTTGTCGGTGACTCCGTAGGTCGAGGCCAGCCCCGGGATCCCCGTTTGCGCCCGGACCGCAAGGTAGCCCATTTCCCTGTATTTCGCGACTGCATCGCTGGTCTCTTCGATGTCGCTGCCATTGGCGTGGCCGTACACCAGCACCCCGGTTCTGCTTAGGCCTCCGAGCAGGTTGTAGACGGGCGTCTGCAGCGCTTTTGCCTTGATGTCCCACAGGGCCATGTCTACCGCGGCGATTGCGGTCATGGTCACCGGACCACGACGCCAGTACGCGCCGCGATAAAGGTATTGCCACAGATCTTCCGTCTGGAATGGATCGCGTCCGATGAGGCAGGGAATCACGTGGTCCGTTAAGTAAGACGCGACCGGCAACTCCCGGCCGTTCAGAGTCGCATCCCCCAGGCCGTAAATGCCTTCATCGGTCGAAATCTTCAAGGTGACGAAGTTTCGTCCGGGGCAGCAGACGAACACTTTGGCATCCGTGACTTTCAAGCACGTCTCCTCTCATTTCATTTTGACTCTATCGAGTGTAACCAAAAGCATCAGATTCGGCGCACCAATCCTTGATTCGTTGCCTCGGAGTTCCGCAGCAGCAGCAACACCAGAATCATGCCGATAAAAGGAACGAGCGCGGCCAGAATCACGATGGGATCGAACGAGTGCGTGCCGGTGGCCTGGCGCGCATCGGTAAGATACCCAATCAGCTTGAAGGCGACGATCGTTCCGATTCCCGTCCCGGTGCCGCTCAACCCGCTGACCGAAGCGACCGATTCGCTGCTGAAAAGGTCGGAAGGCAATACGTTGGCCATGGTCGTGAATCCGGCATAAGCAAAAGTTACCACTGCGAAAAAAAATGTGATCAGGTACAGGTTGGTGGTGAAGATGGTGAGGATCAGCAGGGTCATGCCAATACCACCGTAGATGATCGGCAATTTGCGCGCCGCACCCAGCGACCATCCGCGCTTGACCAAGTAGCCGGAGACAACGCCTGCGAAGAAACTACCGACATCCGTGGCGATGAACGGAATCCACACTGCGATCAGGCCGCTCCTCAGCTCAATTCCTTTTGCGACCAGATAGATGGGGAACCATTCCGCAATAAAGAAGAACACCGGATCGGGAAAGGCTTTGGCAATGATAGCTGCCCAGGTCTGCGGCAGCGTCAAGAGATCACGCCAGCGCGGGCGAGTCTTGCCGTCTTGCGGCGCATCGGACTCCCGTTTGTCGGCGGCGATCATTTCTCGTTCTGCCGGGCTGATCCGATCATGCGATTCCGGCGGGTAGTACAGCCAACGCCAAGCGATCAGCCAGAAAAAGCCCAGCGCGCCCGGGATCATGAACGCAGGGCGCCATCCCCAGCGGGGATAAATCCACAACACGACGAGGAAGGGGGCGACCGCACCGCCGATGGACGAGCCGGTATCGAAAAGCGCTGTCGCCAATGCCCTTTCGCGCTTGGGGAACCATTCCGAAACCGCCTTGGTGGCAGCAGGCCAATTCCCCGACTCGCCTGCTCCCAGCAGGAAGCGAAAAGTTGCGAAGCTGTAAAAACCGCTGGCCAGCGATGTCAACATCGACACCAGCGAATACCCAATCACGGTGAAGGTCAGGCCGCGGCGGGTTCCAAGGCGGTCCATCAGCCTGCCGAATACCGTCTGCCCGATGGAGTACGCGACCCGGAACGCGATGGCGATATTCGCATAGTCCGAATTCGTCCAGTGATATTCCAGTTTGAGATAGGGAGCGAGAAGAGAGAGCGTCTGCCGGTCAATATAGTTGATGACCGTGGAAGCGAACAGCAGGCCGCCAATCCACCAACGCAACGACGGAATCGGCTTCCGGGCAGTCGCCATCGGGGTGGGGCAGTGCAACGACTACGAACCCAATGCCGCTTGTGATTCTTCAGTCAGCGTGCTTTTCAGCGCTGGACTCAGGAGCGAGGCCGAATCCCTGTCCAGATAGATAGTTGTGTTCGGATGCCGGCGCAGAATCGACGCGGGGACCATGGGACTGATCTCGCCCTCCAGGCACGCCTTCACGGCTTGCGCCTTGCGCTGGTCAGGGACAACCGCGACGATCTCTCTTGCCTTAAGAATCTGGAGTGGCGTGATCGAGATGGCCTGCTTCGGCACCTGCGAAATGTCGGCGAACCAGCCCTCACCGGCTTGCTGCCGGCGGCATGGTTCGTCAAGGTTCACGATAATGTAAGGGTCTTCGGTGGTGAAATCCGCGGGCGGATCGTTGAAGGCGATGTGCCCATTTTCCCCAATGCCCACGAACGCAACATCAATCGGCGCAGATGCGAGTTGGGTGCCCACATCGCGAATCACCGCGGACGGGTCAGCGGCGTCTCCGGCGATGAAGTGAAACCGCGTGATCCCAGTCTTTCGGATCAGACGCTCTTGCAAATAATTGCGGAAGCTTCCGGGATGTGTGGCGGGAAGGCCGATGTATTCGTCGAGGTGAAACGCCTCAACTTTGGCCCAATCAATGCCGCTGCATTTCGTCAGCACATCCAGAAACTCGAACTGGGAGGCCCCGGTGGCGACAAGGATGCGGGCTCGTCCTCGCTCTGCGATGGCCCTCCGAATCGCAGTCGCTGCCTGCTCCGCAGCCGTGCGAGCCAATGAAACCTTGTCACTGAATATTCTAAGAAGCATAGACATTGTCGAAGAGCGCAAAAACCGCGCATTTTCCGAGCGGGCAAATTATACAGAAGCCGGAGGCAACAACCCTATTCCGGCAGGATTTCTTTTTGCACAACCCGGTCAAGATTCATATCAGGCAGGTGCGCGCTATCGCGAAGCCGAAAATGCCCAACCTCGCGGAGAGCGAACAGCGGCACTCCGGCTACAACCGGCGTTTGCGGGCGGGTGAAGTCCGCATTCTCTACGTCTTCCAGCACGAAAGCGGGCCGCTCGTCGCGCTTGGCGGCGATGATCTTGATGCCCTCCATCTCGATTCCCCGCACATGGCGCACGAAAAAACCGTGGGCGGGCATGGGGCCGAACATGTCCGGATCCGGATACTCAGCTTCTTTCTCCGGAACACGGATGCTCGCCTGTTCCCGCGTGCCGCCGCCGTTATGCTCAATGACGATATTGCTCAAGCGCACGTCCTCCACTTTGTGCCCCGGGATGCCCGTAATGATGGAGCAGATGGGAGAGGTAGCATTGGAGCAGACCACGTTACTGATCAGCAAGCGGCGAATGACGCCCACGGCGGCGCCCGCCGGGCCGCGCATGCGGGAGCCCAGGCGGATGAAAATCGGCGCATCGTAAATCTCGCGCATGGTCAGGTTCGTGATGGCAACATCCTCGAACTGCGCGCCATCCACGCTTTCCAGCGCCAACCCATGACAGGCGTCGAACACACAATTGGAAATAGTGATGTTCCTGAACCCGCCATTTGATTCGGTGCCGAACTTGATGCGGCCGGTGCGCCACACTTCCTCGTAGGGCGCGAGCTTTCGGGTGGGATCAAAGCGCCGGAACGTGCCGTCAAGCAGCGTTCCTTCTTCATAGTCACCACTCACAAGACAGTCGCTGATGGTGACCCTCTCAGTCGAGCGGGCGAAACCCAGCGCGTAAGAACTCTTGAGCACGATGGCGTCATCCCAGGGCGAGTTGACACTGCAATGTGCGATGCGCACGTTGCGGCAGCAATCAATGTCCATACCGTCGCGGTTGGTGTCAATGAGCAGGTTGTCAATCGTGAGGTTGTCCACATTCGTGGCCAGAATTCCGAAATGTCCGCCATGCAAAATGGAGAAGTCCCGCAGCGCGACGTTGTGGCAGTTTTTCAGGGCGATGCTCTTGTTTCCAACTCCCGGAGTCTCCGCGTGAGGCGGCGGCCCTTCGCCGCGGCTCAAGCCTTTTCCCCAAATCCGTCCCGGGCCCGAGATGGACACGTCATGCAGCTGTTCTCCCCAGATCAGGCTGTTGTGCCAGTGGTTGTGGCCGTAATCCTGATAGTTTTCCCAGGGCTGGTTGGATTCCGCCGCGTCGTAGCCCGTGCCCTCTGCGGCGACGATGGTGCAGCCGTGCCCAAGGTGCAGGCCGACGTTGCTCTGGAGACGAATGGAGTACGACAGGTAGGTTCCGGCGGGGAAGTTGACGGTGCCTCCGCCGGCATCCGCCGCGGCTGTAATCGCTTGATTGATAGACGCAGTATCCAGCGTCTTACCGTCACCGCGCGCCCCGAATGCGGTCACATCGTAAACGCCGCCGACGGGAGCCAGCGTGCCTGATTCGCCGCTGCTGGCATGGCTAAGCCCGAGCAGTCCAGCCGCGCCCGTCACCTGACTCAGTCGCGAGAGAAAACCACGTCGTGTTGCTGGGATATGGATCATGAACAGCTCCAGAGTGTGCTCAATGTTCTCACGGCAAGCTGGGTGAAGTCGCGATTCGGCGTATCGGGCGAATCGTCGGAATGAGAGCAATCAGGACGAGAAAGCCCAAAGGATGCATGCTCGCCATTACCGCAAATACCGGCTTGTAAGAGAATTTGTCGAGAAGGTAGCCGACCAGAAAAGTGGAAAGGATTCCTCCAGCTCCAGCTCCGAAGCCGCTCAGGCCGGAGACGGACGCAACTACTTCGCTGGGAAATATGTCTGCCGGCAAAGTCAGCAGCAACGTGCCCCAGCTCTGCACTCCGAGTGTCGCCAGGGCGATAAGTGCCAGGGCAATGGTGGAGCTGCTGGTGTAAGGCACAAACCAGCCGGCGGAGCAGGCCAGCAGAGCGCTGACCGCGAACACAACCTTGCGGCCTCCGTTGAGGGAGAAACCATGCCGGACGAGCAGGTCGGAGCACCAGCCCCCGGCAAGACAGCCGAGGTCGGCAGTTAGAAAAGGAATCCAGGCGAGCAGTCCGATCATGGACAGGGTGAAGCCGCGATCGTGCTTCAGGTATTCCGGCAACCAGAAGATATAAAACCACCACACCGGATCGCCGATGGCGCGCGCCAGAAAAATTCCCCACACTTCGCGATAGCCAAGTAAAGAGAGCCATGGAATCTTGGGCCGGGTGAGCGCCCGGGATGCATTTTCGCCGCTGACTGCGCCGCCGGCTGGTTGGGCCGAGGGTACAGCGGATGGTTTGCGATAAGTCAGGATCCAGAATACGAGCCACGTCATCCCACCCAGGGAGATCACTGTGAAGGCATTGCGCCAGCCCAGGTGAAGGGTCGTGAATGCGATGAGCGGCGGCGCCAGGAGTGCGCCGGTGCTGGAGCCGGCATTGAAGATTCCCATGGCGCTGCCGCGCTCCTTGGCGGGAAACCACTCGGCAATCGCTTTCGTTGCCCCCGGCCAATTGCCCGCCTCGCCCACACCCAGGAGGAGACGGAAGAGTGCCAGGCTGCGGGCACCGCGGGCAAAGCGATGCAGAAACGTCGCCACCGACCACCAGACAAACATGATGACGAATCCCCACTTGGTGCCGATCCAGTCCAGGAAAGCGCCGGAAACCGCCTGCATGACCGTGTAGGCAACGAGGAAGGCGTTCACCACGAACGCGTAATCTGTGTTCGACATGTGGAACTCGTCCCGCAACACCGGGGCGAGCACCGAAAGAGTCTGGCGGTCTACGTAGTTCAGAACCGTGACGAAGAACAGCAGAGTGACCACCCCCCAGCGCAGCCGCGAGGGGCGGAAGACTGAGGGCAACTCCGGGCGGGCAGGCGAAGAGTTGTCGGGAGTCATAGAGCCGGCTGGGCCTGCTTCAGGGCTGCATACTTCGGATCCTCTGCCCATGCGCCGTAGCGACGTTCCTCTCCGGCCAACACCCACGTGTAATGGAGCCGGCAGCCGGGCGCAGCAACTACCGGATGATATCCCTTGGGCAGAAGCACGGTGTCGCCGTTTTCCACGACGAAAACATTGTTGAAACCATCCGGATCATCTTCCGCGGTATAAGTCCAGATAAAACCGAAACCGTTTGCCGGTTGAATCTGGAAATAATAGACCTCTTCCAATCGCGCTTCCCGCGGAGGATTGGAGCGGTCGTGTTTGTGAGGCGGGAAGCTCGACCAGCATCCGGGAGCGTTTAGCGTTTCTCCGGCGAGCAGGCGTTCGGCGGGAAGATCCTCACTGATGGCCGTGTATACCGTCCGTTCAAAGCTGCCTTCGCCGACCTTCCTGGTAACGACGGAAGGACCCTCAATCAACGAGGGACGGCCGGGGCGCATCGCCGGGGAGAAAAACAGTCCTGCGCGAAAAGTCTGGGAGGTGGCGCGAAGGTGAAAAGTACATTGCGGTGGTATGTACAAGACACATGGCGGACCAGAGAAAACGTCGCTTCGCCCTCCTACCTTGTGGAAGGTCTCTTTGGAACCGCCGGTTTCCACTTCCACGGACGCGATGCCGGAAAACACGTCGAGCATGCATTCACGATTGCCGGTTGATCCGCTGTAAGCTTCGCCATCGGCCAAGCTCAAGAGCGTGAATTCCAGAAACCGCAACACTCCAGCCGGCACGACTTCCCACTGCCTCGCGCCACTGCCGCTTGACTGAGCTTTAATGTGTCGCTGCACCACTGCCTCCTTTTGCATGAAGCGGTGACCGCTAGTTTAGCCTGTAACTGAGAATCATTTCACAAAATTGCGGGGCCCCGGCTAGCTGTACAATCGTTGCAGCCTTGGAAATCAAACAGGAGATTCCGGATCATTCCGCAAACCCCGCCAACCAGAACCGGGTGAACAGAAGAGATTCAACTCCCATACTATAGAGGACTCATGACGGTGCTGACGGATAAACGTTCGCTGCACAATACTGGAAGTGGAAATGGCACGACTCGTTTGGACGGACATTCCTTAACCATTGAAGATGTACTTGCTATCGCGCGCAATCGCCAGAAGATCAGTTTGCACCCAGACGCCGTCGGCCGTATCAACAAATGCCGTGACATGCTCGAACGCAAAATCCGCGGACGAGAGATCATGTATGGCGTGAATACGGGCATCGGCGAACTTTCCGAGGTGGTGCTCACTCCAGCGCAGGTTGAGCAATATCAGAAATTCCTGCTTTATTCTCACGCAGCCGGTTGCGGAGATCCATGCCGCGAGGAAGACGTGCGGGCAGCCATGCTCTCCCGCCTCAACACGCATTGCTGGGGCCATTCCGGAATTCGGCTCGAGGTAGTCCAGACGCAAGTCGAGATGCTGAACCGGGGTGTGACCCCCGTGGTGTGCCAGAAAGGATCGGTAGGAGCCTGCGGCGATCTTTCGCCCATGGCGCAGATGGCGATCACGCTCATGGGCGAAGGTGAAGTCTTCTATCAGGGAAGAAGATTGCCCGCAAAGCAGGGGATGGCCGAGGCTGGCATTCCGACCATCGTTTTCCGCGAACGAGACGGGCTGGCTGCGATCAACGGCTCCAACTTCATCAGCGGAATGGGCTGCCTTGAACTTCGGGACGCCGATTGCTGGCTAAAGACCCAGGAAGTCGCGCTCGCCATGACTCTGGAAGCGCTCAACGCCAACATGAAAGCCTACGATCCGCGGGTTCATCTGGTGCGCGGCTACCCCGGCGCGCAGGAGTGCGCCGAAAACATCCGTAAACTTACCGAGGGATCGGAACTGCTCCAGCGGCCGGGCAAGAAAGTGCAGGACGCCTATTCGCTGCGATCCAGCCCCCAGGTCATCGGAGCAGCCAAAGAGGCGTTCAAATGGGCGCGCTACATGCTCGAAATTGAGCTGAACCACGCCGCTGACAACCCTACATTCTTCCCCGATGACGACACAGTGCTGACCGGCGCGAACTTCCAGGGAACGCCGATGGCTTTCGCGCTAGAGACGGTCGGCCTGTCCGTGACCACGGTCGCCGCGCTCTCCGAGCGGCGACTGAACCGTTTGTTGAATCCGCATCTGTCCGTGGGATTGCCTGCGTTCTTGACCAAGGGAGCTGGCATGTTCTCAGGGCTGATGCTCACGCAATACACGGCTGGAGCGCTGGTTTGCGAAAATCGCGTGTTGAGCCACCCCGCCGCCACCGGATCCATTCCCGCCGCGGCCGATCAGGAAGATTTTGTGTCCATGGGAATGACCACTGCGATCAAGACCAGGCAGATCATCGAAAATGCCTGGTATGTCGTCGCCATTGAATTGATGGCTGCCGCGCAGGCCTTTGATCTCCGCGCTCCCGTAAAGCCTGCTCCGGCTACGCAGGCTGCTTATGAAGCGGTCCGCAAGCACGTGAAGAGGCTGGAAGAAGATCGGGCGCTGTTCGACGATATCAACACCCTGGCAAAAGCTGCCAAGGACGGCGAAATCCTCGATGCCGCGAAGAGGGTCGTGACTGAGCTGAAGTAAGGCAATCAGGATGCACACGTAGCACCGTAAGAACGGGGGAACCGCTCTACGTGACATCATCCTCTTTCCTGCTTTCGCTTCCAGCGATGTCGTCTGAGCTGGCTTCCTGTCCCGCTGAGTGCAACCGCCTGCGGGCTGGCGCCGCCATTGTTGGTAAGGTGCACGGCCGCGTTGCGCTCCCTTTGCCGTGGGCCTGAGGGTTACGCTGACAGCTCTTCCCGGCTGCAGGCTAAACGTGCAGCTGGAGCCCACGGCCAGCGAGGTGGTGCAGGTAGTTGTCCCGGTGAAATCCCTGGGATCAGCACCGGGCAAGTCCAGGGCGACAATCGCGAGCGTCGCGGTGCCGCTGTTGGTAAGCTTCACCGTCGTGGTTGCTGCCCTTGCCCCAGTACCCATCCCCACTCAAAACGGAGTCGAACAAAACGACTTTGTCGTATCCTTACGTGAACAAAAGCAGTGGGCAGATCCGCGACCGAACATGAAACCAAGGAAATCAACTCATGCTCTCTCGTCGTAAGTTTCTCGGCCAAAGCGCGTCGTTGGGAATTGCGGCTCTCGCGGCACCAGGCGCCTCGGGCTCTGATACCGAACCGCCTTCGCATGGAAGTGAAGCGATCAGCCTTTGCGGAGAATGGTGGTTTCGTACTGATCCCGAGGATTCTGGCACGAAGCAAGGCTGGTTCAATGCCCCTCATTCGACTGATTGGCGCGCGGTAAGCGTTCCCCACACTTGGCAGATTGATCCTGCTCTCGCGGAATATCGTGGCATCGCCTGGTACCACCGCACTTTCGACATTCTAGATTCCTGGAAACATTCTGCTGTACGAATCGAATTCGAGGCCGTGTTTCACACCGCTACGGTCTGGATAAACGGGCAACTCGCGGGCGAACACGCTCGAAAAGGGTACACCGCTTTCACCCTGGACGCGGCGCAATTTCTTCGTTGGGGCGCGCGGAATACGATTGCCGTGCGCGTGGACAGCGCTTTCAACGATCACATGGTTCCTAGGAACGAGTTCAGTGACTGGGCGACTGACGGCGGGATCTATCGGCCTGTCCAGTTGCTTGTGACGCCGAAGATCTTCGTTGAACAAGTGAGTGTCGAAGCGGTCCCAGACTTCGCGACCGGAGACGCCAAGCTTACGGTTATCGCTGTGGTTCGAAATACCGGGTTGAAGCCCTGGAACGGGCGATCATCATTTCGCGTGATCGACGATCAGGACGGGCTTGAATTTGCATCCGGCACCGCGCCAGAAACGCTACTGATTAAGCCTGGGTCAAACGGCACAGTGACATCGCAAACGACGCTGTCTAAGCCGAAGCTGTGGCATTTTGATAGTCCGAATCTGTATCGGTTAGATTTTCAGGTTTCAGACGGACACGAGGCGCATCAGTACACGACGACATTTGGCGTACGCAGGCTGGAGGTCAGAGACGGCAAATTTTACTTTAATCACGAAATGGTTCGTCTCATGGGCGTTGAACGAATGGCGGGCAGTAATCCAACATTCGGCATGGCTGAGCCGAGCGAGTGGATCACACATGACCACAACGACTTGAAAGCATTGAATTGCGTCTTCACGCGCGTTCATTGGCCACAGGACAAGCGTGTCCTCGACTATTGCGATCGCCACGGCATCCTTATGCAAACGGAAGTCCCTGCTTGGGGCGAGGAGACCTTCCAAGGTATGGGAAGCGAACCCAATGCTGACATCATGGAGAATGGATTGGAGCAACTGCGCGAGATGATCGCCCGCGACCGTAACCATCCTTCCGTAGTCGTTTGGGGACTGTGTAACGAGATCAATGGCCAGAATCCTCCCGCATACAACTTCGCCAGGCGGCTTCTGGAAGAGGCAAAGAAGCTAGATTCCAATCGGCTGTGTTCGTACGCTTCGAACAGCCTGGGCGACACTCCCCAGCGCGATGTTGCCGCGCTCATGGATTTCGTCGAGGCGAATGAATACTTTGGCACCTGGGTTCCCGGAACAACTGAGGATCTCTCGCGTTTTCTTGATGAGTTGCACCGTCAGCTTCCGGGTAAAGCCATCGTCATTTCTGAATATGGATACTGCGCCTGCGTCGATGATCGTCCTGAAGGCGACGGGCATCGATGTGAAATTCTTCGGTCGCACACCAATACTATCCGCTCGAAGGACTACGTAGCCGGGGCAATTTTCTTTTGCTACAACGATTACCGCACGCATGCGGGGAATCAGGGCGCCGGAGCACTTAAACAGAGACCTCATGGAGTCGTGGACCTCTATGGCAAACCAAAGGACTCTTATCCGCTTCTGCGCCACGAATCAAGCCCGCTGGAGTTCCTGTCGGTGGAAAACCACCTCAGCGCATTTCAATTGAAGCTGAAAACAAGGGGAACTCTACCCTCATACAGCCTGCGCGGGTACAAATTGCGCGCCATCTTCTATGGCGAAGGAAAGATTCCGGTCGAACTACAGCAGTTAGACCTGCCGGATCTTTCCCCGGGTGCTGAAACCAGCATGGAACTGAAGTTCACGCAATCGAGCTCTCCCCTGGTGATCAGGTTTTATGTGCTGAGGCCGACCGGATTTGCGGCCCAAAGCCTCGATTGGAAACCCTGATCGATGCGCATCTGCGCGCTAGAGGAGCAGCCGGCAAGCGAGTCGGCCTTGCGTTCTGTTCACAACCGAAGCTTGCATTGTGTGCTGTAGAAGCGGTATCGTCAGCGCGCATGAGTATTTCCCGCCGGCAATTCTCCAGGTTCTCGACCGCAATCTTCGGGACCTCCTTGCTTGAGGCCATCACTCGACCTCTCAGCCGGTGGACGCGGCCGCTCGTCCTCAGCTCTGCTGCGGTATCGTCTCCACGCGATGGGATCTCGGTGACCTACGTCGACGTGGCCAAAGAAGCCGGCTTGATTGTCCCCAATGTCTGGGGTGGCATCGACCGCAAGAACTACATCGTGGAGACAAAAGGCAGCGGCATTGCCTTCTTTGACTATGATCACGACGGCTGGCTTGATGTCTACATGACCAATGGACTGCGGCTGGGCGAGAAATGGCCGTCCGGTCAGGAACCCAGATCACACCTGTACAAGAACAATCGCGATGGCACGTTCACCGATGTCACCGAGAAGTCCGGCCTCGGTCAGGTGGGATGGCAAACGGGAGTTTGCGTGGGCGATTACGACAACGACGGCTGGGATGATCTTTTCTGCGGTTTCTGGGGTCACAACGCCCTTTTCCACAACAACGGCGACGGCACGTTTACGAATGTCAGCAAAAAGGCCGGCATCTACAACGAGCGCGTTCGTTGGACTTCGGGCGCGACGTGGCTGGATTACGATCGCGACGGCTTCCTCGACTTGTTCGTTGCCAATTTCATTGAGTTCGATATCTCCAAGGTGCCGACACCGGGCGACGACCTGTCCTGCAATTGGAAAGGGATATCCGTCATGTGCGGGCCGCGAGGCCTGCCCGCAGGAACCAACCTGCTTTACCACAATAATGGCGATGGAACTTTCACTGACGTCACGGAAAAAGCCGGCATCCTGAAGCCCGGTCCGCGCTATGCGATTACGCCCGTCTCCTACGATTTTGACAATGACGGCTGGCCCGACATTTACGTGGCGGTCGATTCGATGCCAAGCATCTTGTACCGCAACAAACACGATGGGACGTTCGAGGACGTCGCGTTAGATGCTGGCTGTGCCCTTAACGGGGATGGTCATGAGCAGGCGGGCATGGGAGTCGGCGTCGGAGATTACGATTGCGATGGATGGCTTGACATTTTCAAGACCAACTTCACCGACGATACCTGCGACCTCTATCGCAACCTTGGAGATGGGACCTTCGAGGACGCAACCAGCGCTTCCGGCGTCGGAGTAAACAACCAGTATGTCGCCTGGGGCTGCGGATTCGTCGACTACGATAACGATGGCTGGGCGGACATTATTCAAATCAACGGTCACGTCTATCCCGAGGTCGAAGGGTCTAATCCGAAGGCTCGATTTAAGCAGCCGCGCATCGTCTACCACAACTTGCGCAACGGGAAATTCGAGGACGTGTCTGCGCAGATGGGGCCGGGTATAAGCGAGCGCTACTCCAGTCGTGGTGCGGCTTTTGGGGACTACGACAACGACGGCGACATCGACGTCCTAGTATTGAACATGAATGATGTGCCGTCTCTTTTGCGTAATGACGGTGGGAACAAGAACAACTGGATCAAGATCAAACTGATCGGCACGCACTGCAACCGTACTGCAGTGGGAGCACGGGTGCGCGTGGTCACCGCCGGCCACGCACAAATCGATGAGGTACACACTGGCGGAAGTGTGATGTCACAGAGTGATCTGCGCCTGCATTTCGGCGTTGGCCAGGCGAAGAAGATCGATTCAATTGAAGTGAAGTGGCCCACGACGTGGAAAACGGAAAAGTTCAGCGACGTCGAGGTCAATCAGATCCTCACGATCAAGGAAGGTGCGGGAATCGTGAAGATGGAAAAAGCAACGCCCGCGTGAACCAAAGCTCTACCGCCATGCGACAGCGTAACGGAAGCGGGGCTATACTGGGGTGGCAGGCGCTGCTTAGTTTCCTGGACCCTTTCTTGGGGGCGCATGTCGTTTACGTCCCAGGTTCGCCAGCCACCCATCTACCCCTGCAGGCGTGGGGTGACCTTTGCTCGCGTCGTGAGCACGTTTCAGATGTGTGCCTCGTTCTTCTCGGCTATTCTCTTGTGCGCAGGGGTTATGCGTGCGCAATCGGCGGCTCAACCAGCGCCCGCGCCCTCCCCTCCTGCGGCTCAATCTCCGGCGGACACGAATTCCCCGGAGTTGAACTCTCGCGACGAGCGCCCGACCTTCAAAGTTAATGTCAGGCTGGTTTTGGTGCGAGTGGTAGCCCGCGACAGTAGGGGCCACGCGATCGGAACTTTGCGCAAGGAAGACTTCCAAGTGTTCGACAACCGCAAGCCCCAGGTGATTACCCAATTCTCGGTCGAACAGCCCGGGCAGCAACTGGCCATGGAAAGCAAGAGCCGCCAGCCGAGCGCCGGCGAAGCGCCGGCGGACCAGGGAAAGATGCCCGCCGTGCCCGAACGCTATGTCGCCTTCGTTTTCGACGACGTGCACTTGAAGTTTGGCGATCTGGCATTCGTGCGCACCGCTGCCGACCGCCATCTGGCTGCGCTGCAACCTACCGACCGCGCAGCCATTTTCTCAACCTCCGGGCAAACCACCCTGGATTTCACCGACGACCGCGCGCAGTTGCACAAGACCCTCGATCGTCTTATGCCGCGTCCCGTCGCCAGGAGTTCGGTAGCGGAATGTCCCGATGTCAGCTATTACCTGGCCGACTTGATTCAGAACAAGAACGACTCGCAAGCAACCCTGGTGGCCACTCAAGATGCCCTCAATTGCGCGTTTAACGGCGACCAAACAATGCTGGCGGCAGCGCAGTCGCTGGCGCTCGGTGCAGCCGCTCAAGCGTTGGTGGCTGGCGATGCCGAAAGCCGGCTGTCGCTCGGCGTGTTGAAGGATATTGTTCGCAGAGTCTCCGTCATGCCGGGCCAACGAAGCATCGTCCTTGTTTCTCCGGGGTTCCTTACGCCGCAGCTGGAGCACGAATACATCGAGCTCATCGATCACGCTCTCCGCTCTCAAATCATCATCAATGCTCTCGATGCACGCGGACTTTATACTGTCGACGCTGCGGGCGACATTGCCAACCCTCCCGGAGTCGGGGGGCCTTCAAGCGCATTCATAGCCGGAAATAAGCTTCAGTACCAAATCGCCAGCGCTTCGGCAGAGGCCGATGTGATGGCGGTGCTGGCGGACGGGACGGGCGGAACTTTCTTCCACAATAATAACGACATGGATGAGGGCTTCCGACGGGTCAGTGCCACGCCCGAATACTATTACGTGCTTGCCTTCACCCCCCAGAACTTGAAGCTGGACGGCAGCTTTCACAGTTTGAAAGTTACGCTGAAGAGCCCGGAGAAGCTTACCTTGCAGGCGCGGAAGGGCTATTATGCTCCCACGCACGCGGCGGACGCTTCGGAGCAGGCCAAGCAGGAGATCGAGGATGCGATTTTTTCCCAGGAGGAAATGCACGATCTCCCTGTCGAGCTGCACACTCAGTTCTTCAAGTCGAGTGATGCCGACGCGAAGCTCACTGTCCTGGCTCATGTTGACGTGAGGCGTTTGCACTTTCGAAAGGTGGAGGGGCGAAACCGGAATGATTTGACCGTGGCTTCCGCCTTGTTTGATCGAAATGGGAACTTCGTCCAGGGGAGCCAGAAAATTCTGGAGATGCGCTTGAAAGATGACACTCTGCAAAGCAAGCTGGGCTCCGGCATCACTCTGAAAGCCAGTTTTGACGTAAAGCGTGGCAGTTACCTGGTGCGCTTGGTCGTGCGAGATACCGAGGGACAGCTCATGTCCGCTGAAAATGGCGCGGTCGAAATTCCGTAAAGTCTGTGGAGGTGAAGCTATGCAAATTCGACGGCTGGTTCTCTTCATCGCGGTGATATGCGTGGCGAGCGGGTGGTTGAGCTGGAAGCAGGCTGTGCCCGTTTCCGCGGCGCAGGCGCAACAGCAGCCCGCCACCGACACCAGCGGCCCCGGAGTACTCCACGTTGAGACGCGATTGGTGCTGGTGGACAGTGTGGTCACCGACAAGAAAGGCAACTACATCCGTGACCTCACCTCCAAAGAGTTCAAGGTCTGGGAGGATAACAAGGAACAGGCCATCACATCTTTTTCGTTCGAGGAGGATTCCGCCTCGCCGGCGAAAAACCAGAGACGATACATGGTGCTGTTCTTCGACAATTCCACCATGGATATGGGTGACCAGGTAAGAGCGCGGCAAGCCGCGGCCCAATTCATTGACGCAAACGCTGGTCCCAACCGCCTGATCGCCATCATTGACTTCGGCGGCAGTGTGCATATCGCGCAAAACTTCACAGCGGACGCAGAGCGGTTGAAACAAGTGGTCAGCGGCGTCAAGGGATCGTTCGTTTCTCCCAACGCTCCGCCGGTGGAAGTTGCTTCCCTGGGCGCGCCGCCAATGCCATCTCTGAACAATGCAGAGGCGGATTTTGGGGCACATACGGTCATGCTGGCGCTGCGCAGCCTGGCAAAAGATCTAGCCGGTGTTCCCGGGCGCAAGTCGCTGGTCATGTTGACCTCCGGCTTCGCGTTGACGCCAGACCGCCAATCGGAACTGACGGCGGTGATTGACTCCTGCAACAAAGCCAATGTTGCCGTGTATCCGATCGACGTTCGCGGCCTAGTCGTGCCCGGTGACATTACCGGGCCGCGTTCACTGCTTGCACCTTCCTCCAACTCTGGGTCAGCTCGAGTTCTCCCGGCTGCGCTGAGATATAACGGAAATCCGGCTCCTGGCTATCCGTTCCTGCGTTTTGCGTCTTTTGTCGCCGCCTGGATTGATCCCCAGCACACCGGAGGAGGTGGTGGCGGCGGCGGTACAGGTGGTGGCGGCGGTACAGGTGGTGGCGGCGGTACAGGCGGTGGCGGCGGTGGCCATGGAGGTGGCGGTACAGGCGGTGGCGGTGGTGGTACAGGAGGCGGTGGTGGCCATGGGGGCGGAGGTACCGGCGGCACTGGCGGTACCGGTGGAAGCGGCGGTGGCCATGGGGGCACCGGAGGAAGTGGCGGCGGCGGCGGACGCGGTACGGGCGGATCAACCCCGACCTACGGGACAACGCAGTACAACCAACCTCGCCAGATCGTTCCGCCGTTTCCAGACTCGGCTTCGACCAACCAGCAGGTGCTCTACCAACTAGCCGACGGGACCGGCGGTTTTGTCATTGTCAATACTAACGACTTGCTGGGTGGCCTTGAAAAGATTGCCAAGGATCAGTCCCAGTATTACGTTCTCGGCTACAGACCATCCGAGTCACCGGAGGGCAGTTGTCACACTCTGCGCGTCAAGGTCGATCGCGGCGGGACCATTGTGCGGTCCCGCAGCGGTTACTGCAACATTCGAGCCCGGGATCTGCTGGCGGGAAACCCCATCGAGAAGGATCTGGAGAGTCACGCCACCGGTGAACTTGCCGGGAACGTTACCGCCGCCATGCGGGCTCCTTTCTTCTACACGTCTCCGAACACAGCACGGATCAACTTGGCCATCGACATTCCCGCGCAGGCGATTACTTTCGAGAAGGTGAAGGGGAAACAGCACTCCGCGGTCAACGTGCTCGGGATCGCTTACAAGCCGGACGGCACGATCGCAGCACGCTTCAGCGATACTGTGAACCTTGACCTCGACGGTAAGAAAGAGGTGGAAGAGTTCCAGAAGGCCCCCTTCCACTACGAAAACCAGTTCGAAGTAGCCTCCGGCCAGTACAACCTTAAAGTAGTGTTCAACTCCGGAAGCCAGAGTTTCGGGAAGCTGGAACTGCCCCTCGTGATTGATCCCTATGACGGCAAGCAGTTCAACTTGAGTGGACTGGCTCTCAGCAACGACCTCCATCGCGTCTCTGACGCACCGTCGGGCATGGACGCGGACCTGCTCGAAGATAAGAAACCGCTGGTGGTTCGAGGCATGCAGATTGTGCCCTCCGCCACCAACCATTTCAAAAAGACAGACACCGCCGCGATTTACGCGGAAGTCTATGCGCCATCGCTGCTCGGCGCCAATCCCCCGAAGGTGGGAGTTGAACTCAGAATCGTAGATCCCAAGACTAAAGAGCAGAAGATGACGACAGGGGTGCTCAGCATGGCTGCTGCGATCGAACCGGGCAGCCCCTTGATCCCGGTTGGTCTCAAGCTGCCGATCGCTTCGCTTGCTCCCGGCTCCTATCAGGTGGAGCTGCGAGCGCTGGATTCCGCAGGGAACTCGACCAAGGTCCGTTCGGCAGATTTCGAAGTGGAATAGATTCCAAAGATGGCAGCAGAGTTTGATTCGCGCACGTTCTCTTTCGCAGCTGCCACGCGGACATCACCGCGTCACTGTGAAATAACCGCCATTGAGTCGGTCAGAACATTGGATCGTCTCTAAGGCGGGCTGAGGCGTAGCTCTTACGCCTGCTCCGCCTTCCTCGGTGCATGACAACCGGGTCAGATCGTTCTTGTCCTGATTTCGGAACGTGTGATCCCAATCGCTGCGCTTCCGCTTGAAGAGGGGATAATTGCGCTGCCTCTTCTCTTCTCCCCCGGAGGTCTTATGCCGTTCCGCACCAAAGTAGAAGGGGAGCAGCAGCTCGTATCTTTCTTTCGGCCGCTCTGGTCTGTGGGTGGGCTGGTTTTGGAGCGCTCGCAGGTAATGACTGGACTCGCCGATTTCGACAGTTAGTTGGCCCTGGCGATCTGTCCATTCGCCACCTCCTTGGAAGGTAGGAAAGGACGATGTTCTGATGATCTCTCATTGGTGCCGCCCGGCCTGGAATTAGTACTACAATGCTTGAGCTTGAAACGTCCGAACCCACAGAACGCACCGGCTAAGAATATGTGCAGGAGCACCCTTGAGGTTGCAGGCGGACTTCTATTGCTAGCTGCGGTCGGATTCTATCTAGTGAGCTGCAGCGGGGGCGTTAACGTGGGTCGAGGAATTGGTACTCCGCTTCCGCCTGGTTCGACCACTAGCAGTGTGACTACTTATCACAACGATAATGCCCGAACCGGGCAGAATCTCAATGAGACGGCTCTCACGACCTCCAATGTGAATGCATCCAGTTTTGGCATGCTATTCGTCATCCCTACGGATGGCAAAGTGGATGCCCAGCCGCTTTACTTGCCCAACTTGACCATCTCGAGCCAGGGAACGCACAACGTCCTCTTTGTCGCCACGGAACACGGAAGCGTCTACGGCTTCGATGCCGATACCGGGACTGAGCTTTGGCAAGTCTCGACTTTGGCCCCGGGCGAAATGCCGAGTGATGACCGTGGGTGCGACCAGGTGACACCGGAGATCGGGGTGACATCCACTCCCGTGATTGACGCCAGTGCCGGCGCGCACGGGACGATTTACGTCGTGAGTATGTCGAAGGATACAACGGGCAACTACCACCAGCGCCTGCACGCGCTCGATGTAACCACCGGCGCTGAGGAATTTGGCGGTCCGAAGGAGATTCAGGCTTCTTATCCCGGAACTGGCGACAACAGTTCAAATGGTAACGTAATCTTCGACCCGGGACAGCAATTGGAACGGCCGGGTTTGCTTCTGCTCAATGGCGTGATCTACACGAGTTGGGGCTCCCATTGTGACAATCGGCCATACACCGGTTGGCTGATCGGCTATGATCAAAAAACGCTGTCTCAGGTGACGGTTTTGAATATCACTCCGAACGGCAGCGAGGGATCGTTCTGGATGAGCGGTGCGGCCCCGGCGGTGGACGCAAACGGAAACATTTTCGCGCTGGATGCGAATGGCACTTTCGACGCCGCACTTAACGCACAGGGATTTCCCAGCCTGAACGATTTTGGAAATGCGTTTCTCAAGATCGCGACCACCGACAAGAAGCTCGTAGTCGCTGACTATTTCGAGATGTCGAACCAGTCTTCAGAAAACTCAAATGACGAGGATCTTGGCTCGGGCGGAGCGCTGGTATTGCCCGACCTCACCGACAACTCGGGTCAGACCCGCCATCTTGCGGTGGGAGCCGGAAAAGATTCCAACATTTATCTTGTTGACCGCGATTCCATGGGGAAGTTCAGTCCGAGTACGAACAACATCTATCAGGAAATCCGAAATGCATTCCCCGGCGGCGTATACTCCATGCCGGCATTTTTCTATAACACCATCTACTATGGAGCGGTTGGGGATCGCATCAAGGCTTTTGCCATCAACAACGCCCAGCTTGGCAGTACTCCGACATCCCAGACCGCCAACGCGTTTCCTTACCCAGGAACGACGCCCAGCATTTCGGCAAATGGCACCAGCAATGCGATTCTCTGGGCTGCGGAGAACACAAACCCTGCGGTTTTGCACGCCTACGACGCGAAAAATCTGGCAACCGAACTGTACAACAGTAACCAGGCATCCGGTGGCCGAGACCATTTCGGGGCTGGGAACAAATTCATCACTCCGATGGTGATCAATGGGAAGGTCTATGTAGGAACGAAGACCGGAGTCGGAGTACTTGGACTCGGGCAATCGGCACGCTCGAAAAACAAGGCCGCCGGCGAATCGCTGGCCAGTCGGAAGTGACTGACGTCATAACGACGTCGGCCTCGCAACGGACCGGGCAGACTTTGCGGGATCCATCCAAACAGGCGCGGGACGAAGGAGCCGAGACGAAGATTGTAAGCTGCGATCTGCACGCAAGACAACAAACGATAGCCATGGTGGATATCGGAGCCGGAGAGTTCACCGAAAAAACTCTTATCCATGAAGGGAACGCAGTACGGGCGTTTTATGCGGCCCTGGAAAGTCCGGTGGTTGTGGGCACCGAGGCTACCGGCGACGCGTTAAGCTATGCACAGTAAGTGCGAAACAATGTTTACAAGCTAGCAGGGTGCTTTTCTTGGGAGGACGAGCGTGAAATCTTTGTCCCTTGTGATGTTATTTGTGTGCATCTCCGCCGCGTTCGGCCAGTCCAACTCCTCTTTCTACGTGTCGACCACCGGCGCTGATTCGAATCCCGGCACCCAATCTGCGCCTTGGCGCACTGTTCAACATGCCGCAGACACCGTGCGCGCGGGCGGCACCGTCAACGTGCGAGGTGGAATCTATGAAGAACTCGTCAACATCAAGGCGTCCGGAAACGCGAGTGACGGGTTCATTACGTTTAGAAGCTATCCTGGCGAGACGGCCGTCCTGGACGCAGAGCATTTCGCTCCCAACGACAGAAGTGGCGTACTTACCATTCACAACCAGAGTTACGTGCGAATCGAGGGCTTTGAAATTCGCAACTTCCGCACCGCTGAACATCGGCTGACTCCATTGGGCATCAGCGTTATGGGAAGCGGCTCCCATATAGAACTGTTGAAGAACAACGTTCATCATATTGAGCAGACTTTTGACGGCCGTGATGCTCCGGGGCGGGGCGGCAACGGGTTTGGTATTGCCGTATACGGTACCGACGCTAAGACTCCTATCAGTGAACTGGTGATTGACGGCAATGAGGTGCATCACCTCAAAACCGGTTCGAGCGAGTCGTTGGTGGTGAACGGGAACGTGACGAACTTCCGCATTACTCACAATGTTGTCCACGACAACAACAACATCGGAATCGACGTCATTGGTTTCGAGCGCACGGCGCCTGACCCTGCGGTTGACCAGGCTCGCGACGGGGTAGTAAGCGGCAACCTGGTTTACAACATTACGTCGCGCGGCAATCCCGCGTACCGCAACGATGAATCTTCCGACGGCATTTATGTGGACGGTGGCACCAGAATCCTGATCGAACAGAACGTCATTCACGATGTGGACTTCGGAATCGAGCTCGCCAGTGAGCACCGGAACCGCGCCACCAGTTACGTCACGGCGCGGAATAACCTCATCTATCACTGCCATACCGCAGGAGTTTCCATCGGAGGTTATGCGCCGGAGCGAGGACACACCGAGCACTGCACGGTGGTCAACAACACGCTCTACGACAACGATACGTCAGGAACCGGGTCCGGCGAGTTCCAGATGCAGTGGAACATGACGGACAATATTTTTGCGAACAACATCGTCTACGCGGGCTCCTCGTGCCTTATCACGCTGAACAGATCGCAGGCCGACAAAAAACAGCCGCCAGCCACTATCGATTACAACCTCTATTACTGTGCCTCTGGAGCGAAGGCGAGCACCTGGATCGAGTCTCCTGCCACTGTGACAGGATTCGACAAATATGTTGAGTCAACGGGGAATGACCGCCATTCCCGCTTTCTGGATCCGCATTTTGTTGACACTGCCACGAAGGACTTTCATCTGCAATCAGATTCTCCCGCGGTTGCTGCTGGCACGACTGACGGAGTGCCGGTGGGAGAACTCGATCTTGAAGGCGCACCGCGAGTCAAATCCGGAAACATAGACATCGGCTGCTACCAAAGAAAATAGGGGTAACCCATGTTGAGATTGGACGTGAATCGCCGCGAATTCCTGAAGATCGCCGCGGGAGCCGGAGCAGCCTTGGCCACGCCAACCCCAGATCGTGCTGCTGTCTCCTCCAAAATGATAGGCATCCAGGTCGGAGCCGTTTCGTTTGTGGATGAAGGTACCGAGAAAGTCCTCGATGTGCTTCAGGAACGTGCCGGCGTGAATACCCTGTTTCTTGCGGTGTTCACCTATGGTCGAGGCATCGCCGGAAGACAGATTCCGGGTCAGCCGCTGCCCGATCACGGCAAGCAGGAGTACGATCTCAATTTTCACGGCGGAAATTTCGCCACCCCTCATCCCCAGTACTACAAGAACACGGTTCTCAAAGACACTCGCGCGCCCGATCACGGCGACCTGGACATCCTGGCCGAAGTGCTCCCTGCCGCCAAAAAGCGCGGCATCAAGGTCATCTGCTGGCTGGAGGACGTGTTTCGCACCGACTTGCCGAACATCGGGAAACTCCAGGAGCAAGATCTATACGGGCGAAATGCCGAGACGCTTTGCGTCAACAATCCGGATTACCGGAATTTCCTGACCGGCCTGGTCGAGGACTATGCCCATTCCTATGACATCGACGGAATTATGTGGGGATCCGAGCGGCAGGGTGCACTTTCGGACGGCTTGGGAGCGACGCACGACGTACCGCCGGTCGATCCGGGTAACGTGACTTGCTTCTGCGGGTTTTGTCAGAGCAAAGCGAAAGAGCGCGGCATCAATGTGGAGCGCGCCAGGCAGGGATTTCAGGAGTTGGAAAAATTCGTTCGCTCAGCGCGGAGCGGCATACGCCCCGTGGACGGCTACTATGTTCAATTCTGGCGGCTCCTATTGCGGTATCCCGAACTAGCCGCCTGGGAAATGCTCTGGACGGACAGCCTTCGCGAGACTTACGCCGCGATATACAAAACGGTAAAGACAGCGAAGCCGACGGTGCCGGTGGGTTGGCACATCTGGCACAACAATTCCTTCAATCCGATCTACCGCGCGGAACAGGATCTTCATGAGCTCTCGAATCATTCGGATTTTATAAAGATCGTCATGTACAACAACTGCGGCGGCGAGCGGATGGCGCTGTACGCAGACAATATCGGCTCGACACTTTATGGAGATCTCTCGAAACAGGGTCTGATTGATTTTAACTATGCGGTGATGGGATTCCAGGAGCGCAGCTACGATCAGATTCCGCACACTGGGCTTTCAGCTGACTACGTCTACCGCGAGACGAAACGCGCGCTGGAGGGTGTTGCTGGCACGACGACTCTCATCTGGCCGGGTATTGATATCGATATCCCGACCGAATCCAATAACAGCAAGTGTACGCCGCAAAGCGTTAAGGAAGCAGTTCTGGCGGCTTTCCGCGCCGGCGCGCCAGGTGTGATTCTATCTCGCAAGTACTCCGAGATGCGGCTCGCCGACCTCGGCGGCGCAGGGGACGCGATTCGCGAGTTGAACTTATAGCGAGTTGACGCCGGCTCGCCGCGATTTTTATGTGACGAGTCTCAGATGTGTAGCTTAACCTCCGGTCTCAAACTGTCCCATTTCCGCTGACGTGGGACCCGCGTTCCGTACCGCGGGGGCGGGCTTTGGCGGTTGACTCTCGCACCATGAACTCCGGCTCGATAAGAATCCGTGGGGGTGGTCTTTGCGTCCTCCAATTCGTTCCACCAGAGTCTGTGCCGCGATCTCTCCCTGCACGGCCCAACCTACTTCGGTGCGAACGGACGGACAGAAGTACACATTTCCCAATGGCGGACGGGTGGGCACCGCGTATCATACGTATGGCGCGCTCTGGTCACCGTCCATGGTCCAATTTTATGTTGATGATCCGACCAATGTCTTCTTCGTGAGAACCGCGAGCGACGTGCCGGGCGGGACCAGCCAGTGGGCATTCAATCACCCGTTCTTCCTGCTTTTGAATCTGGCTGTTGGAGGCACCGGCAGCTGGCCGGGCCCTCCGGACAACAGCACCCCGAACCCAGCTATCATGCTGGTTGACTACATGCGGCAGTACACGGCGTCTCCACTCACGCCTCCCAGTCTGGGCAATCCGCCGGCGATCACAGTAACCGCCGGGGCGACCAGCGGAAACATCAGCACGGTGAATCTGACCTCCGCAAGCGATATCGGCCGCGTCTACTTCTCCTGCTCTACCACTGCGCTTAAGGCCAGTTGCGCCGTAACCAGCGGCGGCGCCCTCGACACCTACACCCTGGATTTCAGCAAAAGCCTGACCCCAACGGCTACAGTCGCGATCACCACCACTGCAAATACCGCACAAGCTGGTTGGTTCGGAGGCTCGTGGGCAGGGGCGATCGGGCCTGTTATCCTCACGGTTTTCTTTACCTCGATTTGTACACAAACTCCGCGGTTGCGGCCAAGAATGGGACTGAGTTGCATGTTTCTCGCGATTTTTCTTGTCCCAAGCTGCGGCGGCGGGTCGAATGGTAGTGGCAGCGGTGGAGGAGGATGTGGCACGACTCCGGGCCCCTACACCATTACCGTCAACGCCTACACGGTGAGCAATACAGGCGGTGCCGCCGATGCGACTACCAACATCGCGCTGACAGTGAATTAGATTTCCGTCCCGGATGGACACGGCGACGGACAAACTGCCGAACCAGGGGAGGATGATGTGAGCACAGTGATAGAAAAGATACCGTTGGCGGATCGGATTTCTCTCAAGGAAAAGGTCGGATACTCTCTGGGAGATGCGTCCTCGAACCTGTATTGGAAGACGTTCGAGTTCTATCTCATGATCTTTTACACGGACGTTTTTGGCATCTCCGCCGCGGCCGTGGGCACTATGCTGCTCGTCACACGCCTCGCCGACGCGGTCGCCGATCCGGTGATGGGATCGATCGCCGACCGGACGAATACGCGCTGGGGACACTTCCGGCCTTATATCATGTGGTTCGCGCTCCCGCTGGCTGTCGCAGGCGTGCTGACCTTCACCACTCCCAACCTCGGTGGCGGCGCCAAGCTCATTTACGCTTACATTACGTACGGCCTCCTGATGTTCCTCTATACGGCGGTGAACATTCCCTACACCGCGCTCATGGGCGTGATGACGCCGAATTCGCTGGAACGCACCTCCATCTCTTCAATCCGCTTCATGGGCGCCTTCACCGCCGGCGTTTTCGTCCAACTCTTCACATTGAAATTCGTCAAGTTCTTCGGTCACGGCAACGACGCACGCGGCTGGCAACTCACCATGGTGCTGTACGGCATTCTGGCGGTGATCATGCTGGTGCTCTGTTTCGCCAGCACGCGCGAACGTGTCGCGCCGCCTCCGCAACAGAAGTCGGACCTGGGACGCGATCTTGCGGATCTCTTCACCAGCCGGGCGTGGCTGGTTCTGGTCGGCGTGCTGCTTCTGGTTCTGGCCGCGTTCGTGATCAAAGGGTCCGCCTCGACTTACTACTTCAAATACTTCGTCAAACGTGAAGACCTGATTGGACTGTTCCTGGTATCGAACGGCGTGGCGTTTCTGTTTGCCGTCATGACGGCAACGTACATGGCGAAGCGGATCGGCAAAAAGCTCCTGTTTATGATGGCCATCGGAATCGGCGGCCTGGTCATCGCGGGCTTCTGGCTGCCCGGGCCGTCAGACATCAGGCTGATGTTCGTGCTCCAGATCGTCTCCAGCTACGTGATCGGGTTCAACTCGCCGGTGGTCTTCGCCATGTTCGCGGACGTGGCCGACGACGCCGAATGGCGCACCGGCCGCCGCACGACGGGGCTCGTCTTCGCCTCGGCCATTTTCAGCACCAAGGCTGGTGTGGCCATTGGCGCGTTTATGTTCGGCCTGGTTTTCAACTATTTCGGCTACGTTCCCAACGTGTCGCAGACGGCCCGCTCGCTGCACGGGATCATCCTGTCGATGAGCTGGATTCCATGCATCCTAATGCTGGCCGCCACCGCCCTCATGCAGCTTTATCCCCTCGACGAGCCGCTGATGGTGAAAATCGAGGCGGACCTGAAGGCGCGGCGCGGAGAGATCGAGTCATGAGAAGAACCTTGTTTTGCTTATTCGTATTGCTGTCTTCGGCGTTGGCGCAGGATCTGACCGTGCAGAAATGGCACGGCAATGCCGTCTGCTATTCCGGCTATCGCGCCGGCGAGAACCCGCAGCTCAACCGGTTTCCTACCCAGGCGCAGATTCTCGAAGATCTCAAGATCCTGGAGAGGAACTGGAAACTCATCCGTCTCTACGGGTCGGATCAGCATTCTCAGGATGTTTTGGAGGTCATCCGGCGGGAAAAGATCGGGCTCAAGGTGATGTTGGGCATCTGGCTGGACGGCCGGCCCGGCAGGGAGGGCGAGAACGCCGCGCAGATTGCCACCGGAATCCGGCTGGCGAACACGTACAAGGACATCGTGGCGGCGGTAAGTGTCGGCAACGAGATTCTGGTGTCTTGGTCCGACCACAAGTTGACCGAAGAACGTGCGCTCGAATACGTCCAGCAGGTGAAGAAGGCGGTGAGTTGCCCGGTCACGGTCGCCGACGACGTCCTTTATTGGCGGCAGCCGGAGGCGAAACTGGCCAATGTCGTCGATTTCATCACCATGCACGCCTATCCCATGTGGGGCCACGAGGATATCGATACAGCCATGCCCTCGACGATTCGGCATTACGAAAGCGTGCGCAAAGCTCACCCGGGGAAGACCATCGTGATCGGAGAGGCGGGCTGGGCGACTTATACAACCAGCGAGCAAAACGTCCCTCGCGCCGGCGACGAGAAGAAGCAGAAGCGCTACTACGAAGAATTGACCGCCTGGGCCAAGGCCAACGATGTTACGGTTTTCTTCTTCGAGGCGTTTGACGAACCTTGGAAGGGGAGCGGCACCGAGGGCCACTGGGGCCTGTTCAGCGAAGGCCGCAAAGCCAAGCTGGCCATGCAGGCGCTCTATCCAGACCTCATGCCGAACGGGCCGACCTCGCCTGGCTACGATGCGGTGCCTGCTGCCAAGGAGAGCCGATGAGCGAGGCTTTTGTCGGCGAAGCCCGCTTGAAGCGCTGCCCTACTAAAGTGGAAGGCGGCCACATCGACATCGGAGGCGAACGTTTCTACCGGATCGTCAACTACGACGCGATGCCGCCGTTCCTGATGAGCCTGGTCAGCGACTCCGATCACTGGATGTTCATCTCGACCACCGGCGCTCTCACGGCCGGCCGCCGCGACCCCGACCACGCTCTGTTCCCCTACTACACCGACGACCGCATACACGATAGCCAGGACCAGACCGGCGGCAAGACCATTCTCCTGGTCACCCGCGCTGGGCGGACCGCTCTGTGGGAGCCGTTTTCGCAGCGCTACGAGGGCTTGTACCGCATCACGCGCAGCCTGTCCAAGAGCGTGTACAGCAAC